>Ga0209489_101456_pt1 | contig 48587 bp, 25 predicted proteins | sample SiratrowhiteBW_FD_187527 | JGI IMG/M metagenome (GOLD analysis project Ga0209489, IMG submission 187527) | Root nodule microbial communities of legume samples collected from California, USA - Siratro white BW (SPAdes) (version 2) | ecosystem: Host-associated > Plants > Roots > Nodule | place... | reverse complement strand
TATATATATATATATATATATATATATATATATATATATATATGTATATATATATATATATGTATGTATGTATGATTTATGTCAAAATAAAAAATTGAAGTAACGATTATGGAGTACAACTAGAAGGAAAGTCGTGCTTCCCAAGCTCTTACCTAATTTTGTAATTTTCTACCATTTGCAATTTCTCCCATTTGAATATAATACATATGGATTACAAACTTCTTTTCAGTTCTTGACTTAATTGGCTAGGAAAACTATGCATACTTGTCACTGATATAGAATGTTTAACAATGAACCAAAAATCCACACTTAAAGTTTATGTTTGGATGATTTTTATTATAGATCATGTTAAGGAAAAAAAGAAAAGCTTAAACATTTAATGGTGGTTATGGGAATGGATGAATGAACTAGGATTGTGGAGAGCGTGGGGGAGGGTGTGACTCATCTGAAACCAGGAGATCATGCACTCCCAATATTCACTGGGGAGTGTGGGGAATGCAAATATTGCAAGTCTGAAGAGAGCAACCTGTGTGAGGTGCTAAGGATCAACAGTGACAGAGGAGTTATGCTCAGTGATGGCAAAACAAGGTTCTCCAAAAATGGACAACCCATTTACCACTTTCTCGGAACCTCTACCTTCACTGAATACAGTGTTCTTCATGCTGGCTGTGTTGCCAAGATCAACCCTGCTGCCCCACTTGACAAAGTTTGTGTTGTCAGTTGCGGATTTTGCACAGGTTTGTCAGGCTATACAAAAGTTTCTTGCTTTGTGAGAACCACGTGAATCTACTCTTTGAAGTTATGATGCTAACAAACAAAACAATCTAGATTTTTTAATGTATATATGTATCAATTTTGTACATGCAGGTTTTGGTGCCACTGTAAATGTTGCAAAACCAAAGCCTAATGATACTGTTGCTGTCTTTGGTCTAGGAGCTGTTGGTCTTGCTGTATGTTACATACCCTTCACTGCTTTTTCCCGCAATAAATTAAAAGACTATAATGGCTACAGTTCTTACCTTGTACTTTGCATTTTCTAGGCTTGTGAAGGAGCAAGGGTTTCTGGTGCATCGAGAATCATTGGGGTTGATTTACTTACTAGTCGATTTGAACAAGGTAGATTCAATTAGGACAAGACTAATATGCGATTTATGTCTTTAAGTTTTTGTGATATCATTCTTTAATCAATGTTAAGAGTTTTACCTTCACAGTTAGTGCATTAAAGAATTATTGAATAGAGAATAGTAAAAAACACATACACCTGAATTTTGTTCATTCAATTATGATTCAGAATTTTAAGTATCTAATGTCTAATTAAATTGCTATTCTTGGGCAGCCAAACAATTTGGGGTCACTGAATTTGTGAACCCCAAAGAGCATAACAAACCAGTTCAACAGGTTAGTTCATACTTTGCATATAAGTAGTTCCACTTTCATTCATTTTACTTCATTTAAATATTTTATTCCACGGGAACTAATTTTCTATCTTATTACTATGATATATGGCACTAAGGTGATTGCTGAAATGACTGATGGAGGAGTAGATCGTGCTATTGAATGCACTGGAAGCATCCAAGCTTCGATCTCAGCATTTGAATGCACTCATGATGTATTTTCCTAACCCCAGCTGAGCTATTATTCTTGTTTCTAGCTACATTTGTATGAAGTATTAAACATGAACTTCAAATGCTTCTTCTCAGGGTTGGGGTGTTGCTGTACTTGTTAGTGTTCCAAAGAAGGATGTTGAATTCAAAACTCATCCAATGAACTTCATGGAAGGAAGAACTCTCAAGGGTACCTTCTACGGCCACTACAAACCCCGCACTGATATTCCTTCTGTTGTGGAGAAGTACCTCAACAAGGTAATCATTGAGCTAAGTATTGTAATAGGAACATTGCAAGCAATTTGAGTTCATAAGAAAATTAATCACATCACATTTAGTCATATATTATAATAAGACTAATATGAATTAGTAAGTTGAAGATGACAATTAGTTTTAACAATAATGCAGGAGCTGGAACTGGACAAATTTATCACTCATTCTGTGCCATTCTCAGAGATCAACACGGCATTTGATCTTATGCTGAGAGGGGAGGGTATAAGGTGTCTCATCCGCATGGAATAGAGAACCAATTATGTTCTCTGCTATGAGAACAGTATCTGTCTGTAATGTGATAAAAGAGAGTTGAAGAATAAATTTGGCATCTGTTGTTGAATCTGTGCTATATGAGTGTGTAAAGAGGTGATGACTTTCTTGGTCATTGTCCTGGTTCTGTGATTTCTTTTGCGAATGGTGTGTCGTGTAACTTTGTTGTATTTTCTGCAATATAATTATATATCTATATCTACAAGAGTGTAACTTATTGTTTCTCCTTTTTTTTTTATCGTATACCTCATACTACATTTATCAATTTGGTAAGAAGGGAAACAAATAGATTAAAAAACAGATAAATGAAAATAGAGTACAAGTTGGTTGGTTTAAGAAAAAATAAGAAAATCAATAAATAATAAATAGAACAAAATATAAGCACAAGAAAAAGAACAAAAGTAACTAATAGATCACACGCATTTTTATTTATTTTCTTTCAACTAAAAACCACTCGCCTTTTTTTCTCATATGTTCATCTGTATTTTTATTCCATTTTTTAATAAGTATATATTAGATGGTAAGAAGAATGTCTAGGATATCTATACATAAAATTGGAAGATCCATGACATCAAATGATCTCTTAAATAACACTAAAGGATTTATGATATTTAGTAACGTTTTTATTGTTACATTTATTTAAAATGTACTATACATAAATTTTAACTACTATAATAACATTTTTTTATTATAAATGTTATTATAGATAATATAAATATAATATTGTAACATTTTATAAATAAATGTTGCTATAAATACATTAAATTAATATATATTATTATTACTTTTTATTTGATTATATTTTTTCTTTTACATTTTTTCTAGCATTTTTTGTTTTCTCTTCACAAAACAGATAGTACATAAGAAAATAAAATTAGGATTTTTAACTTCGTAGTATAGCTTAGAGGAAAGCAAAATCTTCTTTCTTCAAAATCTTCTGTCACAGTAATTTGCAATTTGGAATCCGATTACACGATCTCATCATAGAATTCTGAAATTTACCGTCATCTATCGCCAACCGCGACCAATGTCCTTGCTGCTGTCACAGTCATCAAAAAGCTCAAGCCTCACCAGGTATGTAGTTTCTTCGCATTGAATGTAAAATTAGTAAAAGCTAATTTTTTAAATACAAGATGAAAAGAGTAAAACACTCCTTGATAATAGCCATAAATTTTAATGATGGAGGAGATAAGAATTAATCACCTCTCATGTTATGAATGGTTTACATAAGAGAGAATCACTTATAAATTGAGTTTTCTCAATTCATTCTATCATCAAGTCATTTAGTCATATAAGAGTTTCTTTGAGTAGTTTTTCTCCTATATATCAAGAGAGAAGTGTGTTCTCCTTTTGTCAAAAGAGTGTGTTATTGTTATCTCCTTGAAATAGAGAGAAGTTGTAATTCTCAAAGAAAGTTATTGAGTTCTTTTCATATCTTATACAAATTTCTTTTCCTTTTCATCTCTATATTTTAGCTGCATCATTTATCTGATACTAACAGTGGTATTAGAGTCAAAAGGTTGCTGATTAATTATTTTTCTACTGCGAGTTACTGTATATTATAAAAAAATGGCAGCAAGGTATGAGATTCAGAAATTCAATGGGAGTAATTTTTCCTTATGGAAATTGAAGATAAAAGCAATCATGAGGAAAGATAATTGCGTGACTGCAATTGAAGGTAGACCCATTGGGATTACAGATGAAAAATGGAAAGAGATCGATGACAATGTAGTTGCAAACTTGCACTTGCCACTAGCTGATTCAGTCTTGTCAAGTATTGCAGAGAAAAAGACAACAAAGGAAATTTGGGATGCTCTCACAAAGTTATATGAGGTCAAGTCACTTCACAACAAAATATTCTTGAAGAGAAGACTTTATACTCTTCGAATGAGTGAATCCATATCGGCAACGGATCACATCAACAATCTAAATACGTTATTTTCCCAACTCTCATCGTTGGACTACAAAATAACAGAAAATGAACGTGCAGAGCTTCTTCTTCAAAGTTTACTAGATTCATATGATCAACTCATCATTAACTTAACTAATAATGTCTTGAATGATTATCTTTCTTTTGATGATATGGCTGCTGCGATTCTTGAAGAAGAATCTAGGCGCAAAAATAAGGAAGATAGATTAGAGACCTCAAAGCAAGCAGAGGCATTGTTGATGATGAGAGGGAGATCAATGGAGTGTGGTTCCAGTGGGAGCCAAAGCAGACCAAATTCACAACGAAGGAAGCAATTCAAATGCTACAATTGTGGTAAGAAAGGGCACTTCAAGAAAGATTGTTGGAATAAGAAGAGTATAGAGAAGGTTCCAAAAGGATCAAGTTCTCAAGGATGTATTGCAAGTACCTTTGATGATGGAGAAATCCTATATGGCGAAGCAACAATCGGTTCTAAAGATGGTAAACAGCTCACCGATGTTTGGATTGTGGATTCAGGAGCAACCTGGCACATGACTCCTCATCGTGATTGGTTTTGTACTTATGAACCTGTATTGGAAGGATCTGTGTTCATGGGAAATGACCACGCTTTAAAAATTGTTCGAGTAGGTGCCGTCAAAATAAAAGATGGTTCCATTCGCACACTTCAAGGGGTAAAACACGCGAAGGGCTTAAGGAAGAATTTGTTGTCTATTGGGCAACTCGATGAACTTGGTTTCAAGACCCATATTGAAGGTGGGATCTTGAAAGTTATTAAAGGTGCTCTTGTGGTAATGAGAGCAGAAAAGATCGCGGCGAATCTATATATGCTTGTGGGAGATACTCTGTAAGAGGCAGAGGCATTAGTTGCTTCAGCAAGCCAAGAAGAGATGACAATGACATGGCATTGTAAACTGGGCCACATGTCAGAACAAGGCTTGAAGATTCTTGTGGAATGTAATCTCATTCCCGGGCTCAAATCGGTAAATTTACAGTTTTGTGAGCATTGTGTTACAAGCAAGCAACATAGATTGATGTTTGGTAGATCGACTGCTCGGAGCAAACACATACTGGAATTGATTCATTCTGATGTATGGGAGTCACCAGAGATGTCCCTAGGAGGAGCAAAATATCTTGTATCATTTATTGATGATTACTCTAGGAGGTTATGGGTGTACCCGATCAAGAAGAAGTCAGATGTGTTTGCAATATTCAAGGAGTTCAAAGCAAAGTTAGAACTTGAATTAGGAAAAAAGATCAAGTGTTTAAGGACAGATAATGGAGGAGAATACATAGATGGTGATTTTCAAACATTTTGCAGGCAAGCAGGTATTCAGCGGCACTTCACAGTTGCACATACGCCTCAACAAAATGGTATAGCAGAGCGGATGAATAGGACTCTCCTAGAAAGAACACGAGCTATTTTGTGAACTGCAGGTTTAACCAAGTCCTTTTGGGCAGAAGCTGTTAAAACCGCTTGTTACGTGATAAATCGATCACCATCTACCGCAATTGGGTTGAAGACACTAATAGAGATGTGGCAAGGTAGGCCACCTAATTATTCTTCTTTACATATATTTGGTTGTCTTGTGTACGTGATGTAGAATTCCCAAGAAAGGATAAAGCTGGACCCAAAGTCTAGGAAATGTATATTCTTAGGTTATGCTGATGGAGTTAAGGGGTATCGTCTGTGGGATCCTACTGCCCGCAAGGTAGTTGTCAGCAGAGATGTAATATTTACAGAAAATGAATTGCAAGGAAAACAAGAAAGTGACAGCACGGTTAATGAGATAGCCACAGTTCAGATGGATGAGAAATATAGAGAAGATGATTTTTCTGAAGCAGAACCAGAGCACGAAGAACAAGAACCAGAAAAGGCCAATGACATAGAAGTTCATCGATCCACTCGACAAAGAAAAACACCGTCATGGCACTCAGATTTTGTTATGACAAGCTATGATGCATATTGTCTTCTAACAGAAGAAGGAGAGCCAACAACTTTTATGGAGGCTATGCGTAATCCAGAGGCTTCTATGTGGATGACAGCAATGCAGGAAGAAATCAAGGCATTACATAGAAACCATACCTGGAAACTTGTTGCACTTCTAGTAGGTCGAAAAGCCATTGGTAACAAATGGGTTTACAAGATCAAAAAAGATAGTAATGATAAAGTGGAACGATATCGTGAAAAATTAGTTGTCAAGGGATATGCTCAGAAAGAAGGTGTTGACTTTAATGAGATATTTTCTCCAGTGGTAAGATTAACTACTATCAGAGTGGTTTTAGCTATGTGTGCTGCATTTGATTTACATCTAGAGCAACTAGATGTAAAGACTGCTTTTCTTCATGGAGAACTTGAAGAAGAGATATATATGCTCCAACCAGAAGACTTTGAGGAACAAGGAAAAGAAAACTTAGTTTGTAGGTTAACTAAATCTTTGTACGGTCTAAAGCAGGTGCCAAGGTGTTGGTACAAAAGATTTGATTCCTTCATTATTAGCTTCGGATATAGCAGACTTAGTTCAGACCATTGTACCTATTACAAGAGGTCTGGTGATAATGATTTCATCATTTTATTGTTATATGTGGATGACATGTTGGTGGTAGGCCCCAACAAAGATCAAATCCAAGAATTGAAGGCACAATTGGCTAAGGAGTTTGATATGAAGGACTTGGGACCAGCAAACAAGATTTTAGGGATGCAAATACACCGAGACAGAAACGATAGAAAGATTTGGCTATCCCAGAAGAATTATTTGAGGAAGATCTTGCAACGCTTCAACATGCAAGAATGTAAGCCAAATTCAACCCCACTTCCTATAAATTTTAAATTATCCTCAAGTATGTGTCCTAGTAGTGAAGCAGAGAGGATGGAAATGTCTCGAGTACCGTATGCATCAGCAGTGGGAAGCCTTATGTATGCTATGATCTGTACAAGGCCAGATATTACGCAAGCAGTTGGAGTGGTAAGTCGATTTATGGCAGATCCGGGTAAAGAGCATTGGAATGCTGTTAAGAGGATCATAAGATACATCAAAGGGACCTCGAATGTTGCATTATGTTTTGGAGGATCAGAACTCATTGTCAATGGATATGTTGATTCAGACTTTGCAGGTGATCTTGACAAACGGAAATCTACTACAGGCTATGTGTTCACACTTGCAAAAGCAGCTGTGAGTTAACTATCTAAGTTACAAACAGTAGTAGCCTTATCAACTACAGAAGTTGAATACATGGCAGCTACTCAAGCATGCAAGGAAGCTATTTGGATCCAAAGGTTAATGGAGGAACTCGGGCACAAACAACAAAAGATTCCTGTGTATTGTGACAGTCAGAGTGCCTTGCATATTGCAAGGAATCCAGCCTTTCATTCAAGGACAAAGCATATTGGAGTACAATATCACTTTGTTCGGGAAGTAGTAGAAGACGGGAATGTGGATATGCAGAAGATTCATACTAAAGATAACCTAGCAGATGCCATGACAAAGCCAACCAACACTAATAAGTTTGAATGGTGCAGATCCTGCTATGGCCTATCGGATACATGAGCAACATAGATTTTGAAATTTTACCAAAATTAGCTTTGAGTGGGAGATTGTAAAATTAGTAAAAGCTAATTTTTTAAATATAAGATGAAAGGAGTAAAACACTCCTTGATAATAGCCATAAATTTTAATTATGGAGGAGATAAGAATTAATCACCTCTCATATTATGAATGGTTTACATAAGAGGGACTCACTTATAAATTGAGTTTTCTCAATTCATTCTATCATCAAGTCATTTAGTCATATAAGAGTTTCTTTGAGTAGTTTTTCTCCTATATATCAAGAGAGAAGTGTGTTCTCCTTTTGTTAAAAGAGTGTGTTATTGTTATCTCCTTAAAATAGAGAGAAGTTGTAATTCTCAAAGAAAGTTATTGAGTTCTTTTCATATCTTATACAAATTTCTTTTCCTTTTCATCTCTATATTTTAACTGCATCATTTATCTGATACTAACATTGAATACCTAGATTTTTCCAATAATTTCTAGTTTCCATTTAAGCTGATTTGTAGTGAATCAGTTTTAATTTACATCGAATACCTAGATTTAATTTGCAGTGAATACTCTGGCATTCATATTCCAGTAATTGTTCAAGAGAATACAAGGATCTAGTGGGAGCCGTCAGGTGCCTAACTGGGAGCCTCGTTTTAGATCTCGTTCCCAAGACAATGATAGGTACATTCTTTCTCTACATTTCTTTTTTTTTTTCATTTCTTGCAAATTTGATGATCCAACATCTATTTTTTCATTATCTTATTTAGTGTTTGTTTGTTTTAATTTTAATTTAAACCATTTGTTTCAGCTATTGAAACTTCATAATTCCATTGGTTAGAAATTTCTTTATCTCAATTACTTGATCCTATTTTTATGGTGTTCTTTTAGTTAAGGTCCTTCATACTATATTTTTCTTTTTAGTGATTATATCTAGATATATATTTTGCAGGTATCAAGATATGGTGTAATTTTGTTTCCCTGGGGCTTGATTTAATGTAAGACTACTGAATTTGTACCTTCTTGAAATAAATGCAGAGGTTTTAACATATTGCTATTATTAATCCTTTGGTTTATAATTTAGGATTTATTCTCTTTCTTTGATGCATTTGATTTACACTTATTTCTTAATATGTTGTTTGATATGATGTTGTTATTTGTTACTAGTCTATTGTTGGTACTTGATACATGTCAAAATCGAGAAAGTTAGAGCTTGATGTCATGATTTAATATTTTTTATATATGATCTTTGTATACTTGTACTTGTACATTGTACTACAAATAAAAGTCTACTTTTGTTAATGTCAACGACGAGTCAGAAAGGCTTGAAGACTATGATTTGTAGTGGTTCTTTGTAGCAATTGATTTTATTAGATTATCTTTACAATTTAATGAACTTGATAATATATTCAACCACATAAAAGTGTAAAGGATTAAATTAAGACATCATGGATTTGGTGTATAGGTCAAGTATTGGAAATATGATTTTGAAAGGATATAAAAAGAGGGTGAAAAGAAAAAGTGAGGAAATTGAAGGTATAAGTGGGCCTTAGGAATAAAAGGCCTGCCTGTGTATGAGAGAAGAAAGAATGAAGTGTTCATGTGTTAACAGAAGCGGAAAAAGAAAGAGAGAGAAGGTGGGTATAACACAACATGCAGTTAATAGTGGAATTGTTTCTACAAGAATATACTATTCCCACATTACATGATTTTCGTTGGCAATATGAATTAATTCTACAAGAATATACTATTCCCACATTCAGAATGTTGTGCCATTTTAAGATTTAACAATTTAACAAACGATTACCTTAGATGATTTAAGAATCTAACTACATTTATTTGACATGGGGAACGGTAACAAAACAAAAAAAAAACCCAATTTTTAAAATTATTTCTTTTGTCCATTAGTATACTAAAGTTTCCCAGTACAGAATGAAGGGCGAAAAAAGAAACAAAATTGGCCATTATTCAAAATTGCCTCCATTATACAGTGTAATAGTGGAAATAAATAACCCGTACTTCAAAATTTGTTTTTTTTAAATATTTATTGTTGAAGTTTTTTTTAAATATTTACAGTGTAATAGTGGAATTAAATAACCCGTACTTCAATGTTTAAATGTTAAACATTGTTAACAATTAATAATGATATTCAGAACTAATAAGGATGAGCGCATTTCAGCAAAGGTAGGAGATGGCAAGGTTACCCTTTCTTCTTTACCTTCAGCAGTTTCCTCAGGAAAGCTGTTTGGACTTGACTTGCATCAACTAAATATTATTTTTAAGGTTGATCTTCAGGTACAATCACTTCATTATGCTAGTGTTGCTTGAATTTGTACAGTTTCTGGTTGATTTTTAATTTGGAACTGCTTTGCTGATTGAACCTATTATGATTTCATCAGCGATATCATTTATAATGCAGTGATTATATTTGTATCGAATAATTGAAAATGAGAGCATAACCTATGTAGTATATGTATCTTATCAATTTTGTCAGTGTTGCATCTACTAAATGATCCACAAACACAACAAAATCCATCTCCGGAGCCCACATTCCCCAGCTACAAGTAATTATAATCATTCACAAGAGGATCTTTATCGACATTCATTTGTAATTGTCATAGATTATTATCTGTCTCAACAAGAACCTTATCGACATTCATTTGTAATTGTCATAGATTATTATCTGTCTCAACAAGAACCTTATCGACATTCGTTCACATTTGAACAATTCAATACACATCAACGACAATCTATAATGGACGATAGAAGACAATCATTTGTATCCAACTCAATTGATTTCTTCTATAACTTGTTTGGAGCAGATCTAAATACACTACCTTCTACTAATGATTACATGCAATATATGCATCCAACACACTTTGACAATGAAGCAGGAAGTTCTTCGGCTACAATGCAAATGAATACAACACTCCCACAATTTGAATCCAATGTCGAACCACAACCACAATCATAACCACCACGTAACAGACATCGTCGCCACTGTAAAATCGGTCACCATTATGAAGACTAACATATTCTCATGTCGTTAAAGAGGTTGTTAACAAAAATTCAAGTTATTAATAAAAAATTCACTTACCCGTTCCAACATTATCCATGTGTCCAATACTTATTCAAAACAAAACTTTAAATTTTATAAAATCACCTTAATTTTACTAACAACGTTAACATAAATTTTCACATTTTATTTTTAGGTTTAATATAACTTTACTAATTGATTTTACTATTTAAAGTTATCTACTCCAATAATAACATTAATATTATTTATTTTTCAATAATAACATCAATAGAATTTATTTTTTATTTTTTCATTCTCATAAATAAATAACATTTTGAACTAAACATTTTTAATTATTTATTTTATATTTGTTTTCTAAATAGTTATTTATCTCTTCAATATATATATTTCCTATTTCTTTAAACACGATAAATTTTTTATTTTTTTTTATATTATAGATATTTTCTAACAAACTTAAAATACAAAATTTAATTATAATGTCAACATTATAACTTATAACTTTTCTTCCAATTTTAATTTTAATATAAAATATAGTTACAAAATTATTGTAATTTATTTTCTTTATAATTAATTGCTTTAAAATATATAAAAAGTTTTTTTTTCATATAAATTTAATGAGAATAAATAATTTTTCTCTTATATACTGTTTTATTTATTTCCTTCTCTCGTATAAATTAAAAATAAATAATAGTCCTTCCAAATTTTAATTGTACTTTTAATAAGTTTTTATTAAAAAAACTTTTATCTATTTTAAATCTATAAATTAAACTACTTAAATTTTTATTTAACATTTTCAACTTCGCTTACTAAATTCACTTCAAATTTTTAATTTATCAATAACAATAAATATTCATAATATTTTAATATTTTTTATTATCTATAAATCGAGTTAACTTTAACTTTAAATAGTTTAATTTTTTTCTCATAAATAATTTTAAATTTATTCTTATCATTTTTAATTAAATTTTTAAAAATACTATTTATGTAATGAAAATTTGATTTTCAAAAAATTATTTTTTCATACTTTATAATAAACTATTTACAATATTTTTATTTATTTTCATACCTTTTAAATAGAAAAAGGCACATAAAGATTATAAATTTTTACTTTAAAGTAATATTTTTTATAAAATTTAAAAAGAAAATCAGAATTTGGTTTCTGAAAATTCTCTGATTGACTTTAAAATTGAAAGTTACAAATTTTCGCTTGAGATTTCGACCTCACAGCTGAATTTCTACTGTGTATAATAAAAAGTGTTATTTTAAGAAATAAAGATAAAAAAGTGTTATTTAAAAAATTAATTTTGAAAACAATATTACTGTGGTCTTATAATTGTCATGAAACATTTTAATTAGGTTAGATATTGTTTTTTTGGATACATAGATACTAAAAAAAAATGAGATGTACTAGTGTTATTATATTCTGTTCTAGTCTGATTTTTGCTCATTATCTAACATTTTGGTCTTTTAGTTTTGACATTTTTTGGGTCACTTAGTTTTAACATTTTTTTTTTCAAAATTTTGAGTGTATCAATTAAAGTTAATAACGTGAAAATTATAAGAGAAAATTTTTAGAATAATTAAAATGGAAGAAACTACAAAAGTAAATAAAAAACAAAAAAGAGAACTGAGAAATAAAAGAGGGAACTGCAACAAATTAGAAGCGAGAACAGATGTGAGAAAAACAAATAAATACATAAATAATATTACATTTTTAATTATTAATCACAGGACAAAATTAATTTAGATTTGCTCAGTTTTATTTTTATTTTTATTTTATGGTGTTCACAAGGAAAATTATTTATGAGCGCACGAGACAACACAACGCAAAGATGAATCACGCTGTCCGCGTGGCCAGATAAATATATGCAAATGGTTATATTTAAATATAAAAATCATTTGATTTTCAGAATTATTTAGTACAAAAAAAATTATTTATTTTTTTAAAATTTGAAATATGGCATAAAGATAAAAATGAACGTTGTATTGAGGATTCTAAATTAATTACTATTGTCCACCCTCAACACTGCAAACATCGACATAAGATTTCTTATAATATTATTATTATTATTATTATTTCTAAAACGAATATACATATATCAAAACCATTGTGAGCATAAATGTTTTTATCTAAATTTTAATTACTATAACAATTTTTATTGCGTAAAGATATAAACAAATAAAAAGTAAATATAGTTTTAATTTACATAAAATTAGTGAATTTGATTTTTGATTCTAACAAAGTTTTTTTAATTCTTATTAAATTTAAAATCACTGTTTTTAATTCAAATAAAATATGTAAATATTTATTTTAATTCCCATACAATATATTTTTTCATTTTTCAAAATTTCAAATAGCTATTTTATCTTTTAATATTCATTTTAAAATAAAAAAAATGCTTTAAAAATGTCTCCTACTTAAATCATATTAATAATAATAATATATATTATTTTAAATGGCCTATTTATCTTTCATTGAATAAATAAATAGTTAACTAATATTAAAGATAATAGTAGTAACTAAAACATTCTTGAGTCATGAAAACAAGATTGGGACAAAACAAAGTTAAACAGCAGAAATCTTTTTGGACAGCAGAAACAAACAAACAGTAAATAACCAAGTAACACAAAAACTACACAAACAAGTTATCGCTGAAATAAAACATGTTCTGATTCTCGTACCAATCTCATTTCTGGTACTAACACCGAAGTGAGATCCACACTTCTGTTCTTCTCTTTCACACACTCAAACCAAATGAAGTCTCTATGGTCCATGGATTTTCTCAAAACCTCTTCATTTGTTAGAGTAACTGCCCTCACACTCTTCTCTGTCACCCTCTTTCTCTTCCTCTTCACGCATTTCTCCCCCACCTCTTACTCTTCCTTCGCCTTCTCCTCTTCCGCCGCCGTCGATGCACCCCAGCTGGAGCAGCCACCAGCTTCTCCTCCTCCTCCTCCTCCTCCTGCACCTACTCCACAGAGTTCGCCGGCGATGGCGCCTCATCTGCCGGGGCCGAAAGTGCTTAGTGAGCCGCAGTTACTGCCGGTGGAGCGGATGGGGGTGTTGGACGGGAACGGCGTGATGACGGAGGATTTCAGAGTGGGGGAGTTGGATCCGGGTTTCGAGGAGGAATTGCGAAATGGCAGCGGTTTTGTAAAGGAGAGTGGTGGTGGTGTGAGGGAGAAAGTGGAGAAGTATAAGGTGTGTGATGTGAGAATGGTGGATTATGTGCCGTGTTTGGATAACGAGGAAGCGATGAAGGAGTTGGAAGGGAGTGTGAGAGGGGAGAAGTACGAGCGGCATTGCCCCCGAGAAGGATGGGCCTCAACTGTCTAGTGCCGCCGCCCGAGGGTTACCGGAGGCCCGTACTTTGGCCCAAAAGCAGAGACGAGGTACTTGCTCTGTAAGTTTTTGTTTCTTTGTGAAAGGTTTTTTTTTTTTTGTCTTCTTTCATTGGGTTTTTGGTCAGATGCATTTGGGTTTTAGTGAGTAGTGATTTTGATGAAATGACTGAACGCTTTTTTGCATGGATGGTCATTGGCCTGGGACAGCTCGCGAACATGTTTAGTTTTTGTTTTATGTGAAAGGTTGTTTTGTCTAGTGTCCTTGGTGAATTTGAGGAGGGGTGTTTGGTTGTAGTTTTGGTGAGTGGGGATTTTGAAAGGGTGGCACATGGATGGCCTTGTCCAAGTACAGGTCGCCAACATGTTCAGTTTTTGTTTCATGTGAAAGGTTGTTTTGTCTTCCCTAGGTGGTGGTGAATTTGAGGAAGGGTGTGTTTGGATGTCGTTTTGGTGAGCTTTGAAAGAGTTAATTGGTTAGCACGCTGGGCATGGATGGCCATTGAGAACTTGTGAACACATTCTAGGATAATATGTATTTTGTTCAAGGAGAATGTGAGGTGCTAACCTATAAGGGTACGAGTTAAGGATAAAGGTGGAAGGTTTTCGTGGGAAAGTATTACCAGTGCACCCCTCTAAGTGATTTTCTATGTAAAAAATAGAATGTATTTAATAATTGTTTAACCAATGAACTTAATAGTGCGAGCCTTTTATGAAATGAAAAAATACTTGATTTTTGTTGAGATACTTATTGTGTTTTAACGAGAAGCTAAAATGAATGAGCAGGAGATGAACAGTAATTAATTGGTGGCAGGAGATAGAAATTTAACTGGTAGGGATCGTGGAATTTGCATTCTTTTTAATCTGAATCTTCATCACCAGGATAATCTAGAAAAGAAAATTTTTCATCTGGAGTCTTAAGCACCAATAAGAAGAATGTATTAAATGACTTTTAGTCATGTGAAGTGTGAGAGAGGGAGACTAAGGACTTTGGAAGAAATTGTTATGAGTAATCTTACGGTAAATAATATTCCTAAGAATTTGGTTTTTAACTGAGTCCATTAGTAATGTGTGATCCATAGTAGGATAAGACTTTAGTTGTTAGTCTTTGGCATTTTCAGTGTTGATTTATGTCTTAATTAGATGCTGGGAGCTGAATCTAATGTTGTGGTGAAAATTTGCTGAATTTTTCTTAACCGTGAACTTTAAATTTTATATCATCTCACACTTTTCAATTGGTTTGAATTCGAAAGAAAGGGTTTGATAACTTATGTTTAATTACAGGTTTGGTTCAGTAATGTACCCCATACACGTTTGGTTGAGGATAAAGGTGGCCAAAATTGGATATCAATAAAGAATGATAAATTTGTTTTTCCTGGTGGTGGAACTCAATTTATACATGGTGCAGATAAATACCTGGATCAGATTTCTGAGGTTAGTCTCTTATTTAAATTTGTTCTAATATTTGTTGCTGACATATTGAGAGCATTTTGAAATTGAATGTGCAGATGGTTCCTGACATTTCATTTGGTAAAAATACCAGAGTTGCATTAGATGTTGGCTGTGGAGTGGCAAGTTTTGGTGCCTTTTTGATGCAACGTAATGTAACCACTCTCTCAATAGCTCCAAAAGATGTTCATGAAAATCAGATTCAATTTGCGCTTGAGCGAGGTGTGCCTGCCATGGCAGCAGTATTTGCTACGCACCGTTTGTTATTCCCAAGTCAGGCATTTGATCTCATCCATTGTTCAAGATGCAGAATTAATTGGACTCGTGATGGTACTTCCTCTCTATTTAAACCTTTGATCTCTCATTGTTCATCTCCTAACTATTCTATGCTTTTCTAAAGTTTATATGGAAAACATGTAGCACCTTGTGACTGAAACAATTATGGCTGAGAGATGCCAATGTTTAACAATTTACACAAGTATTTGAGCTACCATATGGAATGAATTGTTCTCAGAATAAGAAGTGTCCGAGGTTAAATATAGTGACTCAATGAACTTGAGAAAAAATATATAAAAGTTGAATCACAATTATGTTTAAAGACTTTTAGTTCTTTGTACTGATATTCTGTTTCTATATGGCTTTAATGGAGATGGAATTTTGCTTCTTGAGGCCAACAGGCTCCTGAGGGCAGGTGGCTACTTTGTCTGGGCAGCACAGCCTGTTTACAAACATGAAGAGGCCCTTCAAGAGCAATGGAAAGGTAGCTCAATAATTTCTGTGTTTATCTAACAGCAGTACTATTTTCAATTGGTAATGGGTTGATAGATACTTAAATGTTTAGGGTCAACTATTGTCTCACTCTATTCTTTCTGTAATACATACTATAACATGATATGGTATAAATGACCTAGATCTTCTTATATTGACATGAGATATTTAGTTTTAAACCCCCATGATCTTTGGACTTGACAGAAATGGAGAACCTGACAACTCGCATTTGTTGGGAACTTGTACGAAAGGAGGGTTATATTGCTATATGGCGGAAACCTATGAACAATAACTGCTACCTTAGTCGAGACATGGCTGTGCATCCTCCATTATGTGAGTCCAATGATGATCCAGATGATGTTTGGTATGACACCGTATATATCGTTTAATTTAGCCATATATCTCTCATTTGTTGTCTTCATTATTACTTGAACTGGAATGTAACGAATAAGAGTCAGAGATGTTAAAAGATTGATTGTCATCCGAAAACAGTTTCCTAAAGTTATAATGAAAAAAAGGTTTCAACTTTGGCCTGCTATATGGATTCATACTATAATAGTTTGACTTGTCAATTAGATGCATTTCGTTACAACCACAAAATATCAGTACTTATGATAGCCACAAAACAATCTGCAGGTATGTCAATCTTAAGGCTTGCATCACTCAGTTACCTAGTAATGGATTTGGAGCAAATGTTACAGGGTGGCCTTTGCGTCTCCATGAACCACCAAAAAGGCTCCAAAGCATCCAATTGGATGCCATTGTATCCAGAGATGAACTTTTGAGGGCTGATACAAAATATTGGTTTGAAATAATAGAAAGTTATGTACGGGCTTTCCGTTGGCAGGAGTATAACCTGAGAAATGTAATGGACATGAGGGCAGGATTTGGAGGGTATGAGAGTGTTGCTTTTCTTGTTTTCCTTATCTGATTTTTTGCTGCATTAGCCAGCTATTAGGTTTCTATAGAATGATTGTCTGACCTTGCTATTATCAGTGTTTGTATTATGACATTACTTTCACTCTGTAACTGCAGGGTTGCTGCTGCACTGCATGATCTCAATATTGACTGTTGGGTTATGAATGTTGTCCCTGTTAGTGGATTCAATACCTTGCCTGTTATATATGACCGTGGGCTAATAGGAGTTGTGCATGATTGGTACGTGATTTTTATCTGGGTGTTTATGCTTCTTCACAATTGATTTACGTTTTAGCAAGTGTATATTATGAAAGGTGATATGTGAATGTGCATAACAAGCAATTAATCACATACTGCCAGAATGAGATCTAAACTAGAAGAGATAAACGAATCTATAGCATTAGTTTCTTTGTTTATTCTACTTTTGAAACTAGTTGCCAAATATTTTCATATGTCTGTTTAGTTTCTTAATTTTTACTGAGTAGGAATTTCTTGCCTTGACAGGTGTGAACCATTTGACACCTACCCTAGAACATATGATATGCTGCATGCAGCAGGTCTTTTCTCTGTTGAAAAAAGGAGGTGTGTATCACAATATACTTCTTTGTCTATAGACACCTGCCATTATCAGTATTTGATAAAATAATTGTTTTTCAGGAAAAAGTGTAACATCTCAACCATTATGCTTGAGATGGATCGGATGCTAAGACCAGGAGGGCGTGTATATATACGTGACACCACATTTGTTATTGGTGAACTTGAAGAAATTGCAACTGCATTGGGATGGTCAAGTTCCCTAAATGATGTAGGAGAAGGTCCCTATTCAAGTTGGAAGATATTAAGGTCTGAGAAACCATTCTGAATTGCTCAATTGTGTCAGCAACATTTTTGAAGAAATGTTTGTTACACCATATATTGGCTAATGCAACCAGAACATGGTACTCCCCTTGAAATCTCATTCTGTCCCAGAAATGTGGCAAAACTAACCCCTTCCATGCAATTTTCTAAGAAAATTGTCTATGTGCCAAAAGTTGTAGTCTTCATACAGTGTTGAATCCCTATTAACGAGTTTTCTTCTAAACACTTCACACACAAAAAAAGAAGAATATTTTGCCTTGTATCAATCACTACAGTATTAGTCCATATGTTTAGGTGGTAATTTTGTGTAATTGATCCTTGTGTGATGTAAGCTCAAGTTATAGTGTAGACTAGACCAAATGCTTGAAAGTTGTTTATTATGCGACAATAAAGCTTCACCTGTAATATGCTCTGTTCCCTCCCTCCCACAAGCCATGGTTTGATAGTGTTTGCTGTTGTGACAGGATAATTAGTTTGTTAGAAACAATCTCTATACAGTATTATTGTATGTTTTATTCATTTATTGCAGATACAATGAGTTACTATTCTTTTAGCTCAATGATGTGTTGTTCCATCAACTAGGAATTAGTTGCATATCTTCTCAGTTTTCTGATAGTGGCTGAATGTTCGAAGTCATAAGCATATACTAATAACATTACTGTGTTTTGGCACACCTTATTGTTATTTTGTATTAAATGGAGATTTTTTTTTTTTACTCCACGTTTTAGTTTTATGTTTGGATTAACGGAAAAGATGAAATAAAGGAGAACAAAATGTTATAGAATTATATTTCACTATTTAATTGGTTTGGAATTGAAAGGAATTGAAATTGACTTTGACGGAATTAATTCAATTTCATACTTTTAATGTTTTTTTTTTCTTTCCCTCTTATTCGTGAGCTAGAATTCAATCAATGAAATTTCTAAATAAAGAAATGAATGAAATTTCTAAATAAAGAAATGGTAGCTTTCTCTTATTCAATTCTATTGATTTTACTAACAAATAAATTATCTTTATTTTAGTCAACTTTTCTAAGTTTTGTCATACCCTATTAAATTTTACACACCAAAAAAATTGACAAAATGTACAGACACTTGAAGTAGAAAAAGTGAAAAGTGATACGATGAAAGTGATAGATTACTCAATCTATGAATTGAGTTTGGCTCTATGTTAAAATTGATTTGAGAAATAAATTATAACATAGTTTTAATAAAATAATATTCTTTTAAAATTTATTATTTTAAAAATAGGTTGACCAATAAATCTAGCTTAAACTTATTGGGATGGTAAACTAAACAAGTTGAACAAAGAATGGTCTAAAACCATAATTTTATTTTTCTTGATTTGACTTGTTTAACGGATTTTTCAGTTTGTTCTACTATGTAAAACCTATTTTGTTACATTAATTATTTTCATGTCAAAACTCACTTGAGGGCTTTTATTTGTAGTGGTACTACACAATGACATTAGGTTAATAATTTAAACATTCTCTTATTTCAATGATAAACTTAATGCAACTTGAATTGGGTTTCACATACTATTTAAAAATTTAATACTTATTTTTGTTTATTTTTACTTTAAAGCAATAGCTCATTTGTTCTTTTTTATTTGAAACAATAAATATTGTAAAAAAACTATTGTAACTGTTATTTAAAATACAGCAAATTATGTTTATTGTCAATAATTTAATAACTATCATGATTTCATGTTGAACTATTCACGTATAGTTATTAAATGGGTCAATTTGACTAAGTTGGTAAGTCAAAAGTGAAAATGGTTTGGTTAGGACTCACCAGAAGTTTTCATAAGTCATATTTTCCTTGATCTAATATAACCTGTAGGTCGTTGAATCAGGCAAATTTGAATTGCTTCTTTTTTAAAAATTTGATATTAACGACAATGAGGTTTAAAAAGTTTATTGATATTTGAGGTTCTAGTTCACAATGAGGGAAAGTTTGTAAATATAGACAAAATCAACACAATCCAGTAACTCAAATAAATACGGTATTTTGAGGTATTAAGAATTCTTAAAGAAATGACTATGTTTCAATGGTGAAATTATGATATTACATAAATGGTTGTGTTTGGAATATTTTAAAATGTATTTTCTTGTTGTACATAATATTTCCAAACATAATATAGTAGAAAATTTATAAAATGTGATTGACCATGATAACGGACCAATACATGCTAATAGACTTATATAGTGTGTTTGGATGAGCATATAGAAAGATAACAAAGAAAGAAATGACTCGAATATCAAAAAATAAAAAATTAATTGATAATGAAAAACAAAAACAAAAATTAATGGATTCTTTCTTCGCATGTATGCAAAGATTTGTGCGGATTGAAGCATAAATATAATAAAATATTAATAAAAATAAAAGATATTAACAATATATTTATAAAATAATAATAATAATAATAATAATATAATTATTAAAATAAAATATTAATTTTAAAAGCAAAAATTAATAATAAAATAATAATAAAAGTAATAATAATAATAATAAAACTAAAAATTATTTTATCAATCATCCTAATTACATCTTTCACAAATTTTTATAAACTTTTTCGTTATTTTTCATTATCTTTTCCTTAATTAAAACATACATACTTTCCCCTTACTTTAATCTCAAATCCTCTCTTTTTCACTCATTCAAATTCATTCTCAAATCTAAACACACCCTAAAAGAGTGTGAAGAGTAGTGATGATGAGATTTAGATTGGACTTAATTATGGTCATTATGATGAAGAGGGAATGGGTATGTGGTGGCTAATGAGCCTATGGATTCAAATCAAAATTATCTTTTTGGAACCATGTGACTGAAATTTGTAATATGCTTGGAGCTATGATGGTTAATGAAAATAATAATGGTTTATCGAATGTGGGTTTAATTTATAAGGTCAAGTAAGGGTCTTTGAAAATGTGGGTTTAATTGATAGAGATAAACAATGTTCTTTGGAGGGTGACTGGGTTGGGCAAAGGTTTAGGAAAATCCTTGGGAGGAAAATATCAGGAGAATGTATCTCATGACATGTGAATGTTTCTAAAGATTATTTATGGTTAGAGGATCAAAATAAGGAATTATTAGATAAAGGATAATTATGCCAAGGTGATGTGAATGTTGATGAGCTGCTTGACGGAGAATTGGATGGTGTGGAAGGGAATGAAAATATAAAAAAGCAAAAGAGGTAGAAGGATACTTAAAACACCTATACAACTTTATGAACTATATTATATATTATAAGAAGGATCAATATGAAATAAAACTTTAACTCTATAAAGAGGGTTGAATAGAGCTTATAAAACATTTCAAAAAAATATTTTGCAATAAGCCTATTACACATTGTAGGGAGTTGAATGATAGTTTATAAAATAAGTTCAAAAAAGTTTAGAAAAAAAAAATTATAAGACCACTACTGGCTATTTTACTTTATTACTAGAAAATGATAGTGAACATATTGTTTTCCTTTGTAACCAACAAAGTGTTGCATTAATGAAACTTGATTACAAATAATTATAGTTCACAATGAATACATAAAGTTGTTTTTAGTTATATATTAATCTATCTTTAAATACACAAAGTCACTCCTTGTTATACAACAAAACTTTTTTGAGATATTATAAGGAAAGCTCTCTATGAGAGATATACGAATGATCACTCCTTGCTCTAAAGCCTAAATTTATAGTGGTAAAGGATTTACAAATAAAGATCATTCTGATTGTTTATTGAACACACTAAAACCTATAACACTTAAAATATTGAAAGAATATTTTGATAGCATGTTTACATGAGATGTAAATGTTCACTCATTCATTAGCTTTATATGATGAAGAAGTTTCCTTTTATGAACATCCTAAATCAAACAATTGTAGATTATGTGTTGTGGCTTATCCTTGTGCCAGTGTTTTTTCATAATCTTGCTTGCTTTGTGTTCATTATTGTATGTGGCATCAAATATCTTACGACAAAGGCTAAGTGGATTAAGTCACAACGAATCATGACACTTAGGTTGCTACACTATTAAGTAGAAAAAGTTAAACTATGACTATTGACTATAAGTCTTCCCTTAGTGGTAAGCACTCAATCCAATAATTTGTATAAAGAAAATATTTGTGTCTTACAGATGAAGTATGATCATGTTTTATGCTTTGTTGTTTTTAGCACTTAACCAAAATCATGGGTGTTGAACTTTTTTCTAACAAAGTTCAATGAGCTTGCTTTAAACTATACACAAACCTGGTTTATTTAAAAAGATGTTGGGGAAAATATGTATCCGCAAACTTTTGGTATATCTAACGAGTTTGTCAAGTGTGAATCGGCCTAAGATTGCTTCTATGCCAAATAGACATAGTTTAGTATTCGTTTAATGTTTGATAAAGAATTAACAAATAACCAAGGACTAAACAAAATGATGTAAACCTTATAAGGTCCAAAGGATCTTGATCAACTTAAGGAGATATGAAAAAGAAAAACTCCATGAATGAATGGCAAAAGCTTGCGGAAGCATGGATTTTCATAATTTAACATTCATGGACACTAAAGGAAAAACAAGAACAAGTAAATAAATGAAATTAAAACAATGGATTCAAACAATAAAATGGAGAAAAAAACATCCCACCTTAAAAGGAAATCAAAGGATAGATACATGGAGATTCGTCACTTGAGAAAACTTCTCAAGATAAGAAAAAAAAATAGAACGAAACTTTTGAGACTCTCAAATATGAACTCACAGAGAGAATTTTATTCAATATGCAAGAGTTTGTTTTACAAATGGATGATACTTTCCTAGGAGTCGAAAGAGACGAAATGAGTTAACTTTGCTAATCAAGAGTTAACTCTACTAAGCATAATTAGTACATGATAATCTCTTGAAATTAGGGAGTGTACATGAATAGTTCCTTAAATTTAGGTAAAGTAATGATGACTCTCCTAAGAGTCACATGTGAGGCGCCTACTTTGCTCTCCAAAGGACACTGGATGGCTTTTGAAAGCTTGAAAGGTCAAGTGGAAGAGTCAAACTACCCATGTGCACTTGAAAGTGACATGAGGTAGTTTAGAAGCTCTCCAAAAGACACTTCTAACTCCATGAGTTCATCTAATGTCTTCTCAAGTTCAAAATATCAAGTTCTTAAGTCTCTCAAGTTCATCTATACTAAGAAACTACCAATGTACATGTTTTCTTATCTCCTCTTCCATGGCTTGGAGTCTTCATTGGAATCTCTCCTCATGTGTCTTGTGTTTACTCTTGTTGTCTCTTCTTCTCTATCTTTAACAAGTTCTTCCTCATCCTTATTTATATCATCCTCCCCGTTTTGGAGGGAATTTGTCCATGAATTCGAAAACCATGCATTACATAAAGAAAGATCAGAGACATTGAAGTTATGACTCACACCATACTCCTTAGGGAGCTCTAATTGATATGCATTATTGTTTATTCTTTTTAGGACTTGAAAAGGTACAACTCCTCTATCTAAGAGCTTGGATTTTCTTTGATTTGGAAATATTTATTTGTCAAAGTAAACCCAAACCCAATCTCTAGGTTGGAAAACAACCCTTTTTATTCCCTTATTGGTGTTACTTGCATATTTTTCCACCTTTCTCTTTATCTCACTTTTGACTATGACGTGTTGTTCTTCTATAAAATTTACTTTTACATTTGCATCACTACACGTCATATCTTTTGGAGTAGGAAGGGAAAATATGTCAAGATGGGTTAAAGGATTAAACCCATAAATAATCTCAAAAGGTGAGTGGGAAGTAGTAGAATGGATTACTCTATTATATACAAACTCAATGTAAGGTACATGTGTTTCCCACTCTTTGAGAATTTTATAAAGCATGTATCTAGAAATTTGACTTAAAGTTCTATTAATCACTTCTATTTGGCAATCTATTTGAGGATGATAAGTAGTGGAGAAAAGAAGTGTCAGTACTAAAATACAACACCCTAAACATTTGCTTGAAAGTAGTATGTGCGTAAACAAAACATGCCTAGTGCTTGAAATACATGAAGTAAATGAATCTCACATACGCCAATTAGATGACAAATCCATATGTCTCATCTAACAGATGATGTAGCCAAATTCTACTTCAGCTAACAAGTTACTTAAAGATCACTCAGATGATAAGTATAGACCAAGACTTTAAGTTGACACACATGAAGAATATTCCAAAGCTTTTTAAGTATAAAGAAACAGAAAATGTTTTCAATGTCTATCCCAGGAAAATCCACGCCAAGCAACAACATTCAAAATTATCTTGGGATATGAGTTAAAGCTAAAATGACCATCAACATCTCTCACATGGCTAGCTCCAACTCAATTATCTATTCTGTACGGTGACCATTTTTAACCAATGTTTGGTGTAAAAGCATTTGTTATTGGGGAAGATAAGTATTGTTAGCCATTAAAAAAGAGAAGAGAGTTTAATGCTCCATGTCATGCATCTGATGTTTCTCAACATAAGAGCTCATCAAATAATAATATAAGAAGAAAGAAGACAACAGAAAAAGTTCAAAGCTACTCAATGGCCAGAAAAGAAAATGCAATGACTACATATGAAGCCCAGATACGAACACGGACACGTGAATACGGCTATATTGAAAATGACAGGACACGAGACACGACAATATATATATATATATGAATTTATTAAAATATAACTTATTTATATTATTATATAAAAGGTTATATTTAAATATTAATTTGAAAAAACGTAAATTAAAAAAAATATTATTCTAATTTAAAATTTAAATAAATAATAAATTTTTTAAAAATATATGATAAAATTATAAAAATATAATTACTAATATAATTTAATATATTTCTTAATATAATTAGTAATATATTTTTAATATAATTATTAATATAAATTATTATATTGATAATGATTATAAATTTTTTTAAATATATATTATATTATAATATTATTTTAATATTATAATATAATATTATTTAATTATAAATAAATAGTTAAAAATTAAAAAACTTTGCTTATTCTTCTTTTGTTTTGCATAGCATATGCTTCTTTTTCTTCAGCATGCAACTTTTCTTCTTCTTTATAGAGGTTTCTTTCAGCTTCTCTTTTTTCTATTTCTTCTTTTCACTTCCAGTCTTTCGGCTTCTCAGTTCCTCTGTCGTATCTTCTCCGTCTCTGTGCCGCTTTTCCGTTCAACAAAGGTGTTCTTTTCGCGCGTTCGACTATTGGGCCGCATCCGGACCCAACCTGTTGCGTCCAACATGGTGTCGTACACGCGTCCGTGGCGTGTCCGTGTCCGCTGCGCGTCGACACGAGGAAGCAACAGTAAACTGCTGTATCGGAGCTTCATAGATGACTACTTTTGTAAAGCCTACAAGAAGACATACTTCAAAGAAAAGAAAACAAAAAAGTAAGTCATTTTATAAGTGTTGAAACTTTGCTGAAATTTTTCTTGCCCTAAATCTTTGTAAGAACATTATTCCTGTTCATTCTTGCCTACTAGTAGAGAGAGCTCAAACTTTGTCTATGTTGAAATACATTATCCTCTCTATAGAGAAAAAATCAGTGATATGTTGATCACTCAGACCTTGTATTATTGTTAAGCTAGAAGTGACTAGTGTTAAGAATACTCAGTGTTAAGCCAAGAGTGACTATTGCCAACAATACTCCATGTTGAGTTAGGAGTAGCTAGTGTCAACAATACTCAGTGTTAGCCTAGAGTGACTTGATCAAAGGATACTCAGTTGTAATTTGCAACAGTAGACTGCTTAGTGAAACTTGACCTGCTAGTAAAAAATTGGAAGTATTCTTTGAGATCAAACGAACTAATATAAAAATACCAAGTATCTTTTCTTTCCTTAATCTTTTACATTGCATACTATACAACTATTTAACTAACTAAAGAAGGAAGAAAAAATAAAATAAAATAATCTTACAAAGATTTTTCAAATCTTTTATTTATATTTATATCGTCTGACAACACTTGAATTAACAAAAAGCTGCGAAAAGTTTCAGAACACAACTCAATCCTTTTTTCTTGTGTTATTTCTTGTTTTGCACAAGAAATTAAGTGCCTAATTTGTCCTGCAAGGGTCTTAATCTTTTACATTGCATACTATACAACTGTTAACTAACTAAAGAAGGAAGGAAAAAATAAAAATACGAAGATTTTTCCAATCTTTTTTTATACTTATACCGTCTAATAACACCTGAATAGACGAAATTAGCAAAAAATTGCGAAAAGTTTCAAAATACAACTCAATCCTCTTTTCTTATGTTATTTCTTCTTTTGCAAGAGAAGTTTAGTGTCTAACTTGTCCCACAAGGTCCTGTAAAAGTAACTAAGAAATTAGAGTATGAGTTAGATGTAATACTTTTAGGAAACACATATAGTCTAACCACTTCTTTAAAAAATAAGTTAGCAGTAAGACATGCATAGTCAACTTGGTAGCATGGAATAAAATGAGTCATTTTTCAAAATCTGTTCACAACCAGAAAGATGGAGTCATGTCAATTCCTTGATCTAAACAATCCAAGGACAAAATTGATTGAAATATTTTCAGAATGTTAGGAATTAGAAGGGGTGTGTACAAATCACAGGGTAAGACTTTAAACTTTATCCTTTTGCAAACATTGCATTTTTTAGAAAATTTTGAAATTTCTTTTTGTAAGTGAGGTCAATAAAAATTTTCTTTCAAAATTTCTAAAGTCTTAATAGCAAAATACTCCATAAGTTCACCTTCATGTGTTTTCTTTATGAGAAGTATTTTTAGAGATCCTCTACAAATACAAATGTTTATCTCTACAAAGAAATCCTTCACATGTGAAAATCCTTTCTAAGATCCTTTGGAACACTTTTGAAAAATCAAAGAATGTTCCTTAATGTGATTAAAATCTAAAATTTTTGTTAAACTATAAAGACTTATATTTTTTTGACTTTTTTTATGAAGTCATGAGTATCTCTTTGCCTTCTTTGCTTTTGGAATGTGGATTTTCATTGTCCTTTGCTTTTCTTATCACCATTTGATCTTTTCTCACTTATTTTGAAGTGAGAGATTTAAGGAAGTATGTCTTACCTTTTTTCTCAAATGTAAACTTGTGGTGTACTAAATATAAATTGTACAATTTTGCACTAAATCTGGATAATTATAGATTATAAAATTTGAAATGTTTCAATTGACCTATAAAATTGTACGATTTGCAATTACATTCTGAATTGTTCAAATTAAAAGTACTTTTAAATTGCATAATTTTAAAATAACTCAAAACCCAATTAGACTTCTACTTTGCTTGAATGTTAGAAAGAAAAAAATAAATACTTGAAGAACTTACCTAAAGGTGCAAACTAACTTCAACCTTCACCTTTATCAAAACCGATGTTAAAATAAGAGTTCACACAGACCAATCAATAAATGCTTTGAAGGTTAGATGAATTATAAAACCAAAATGACAAATCAAATATTAAAAAAATATATGAGGAAAATATTAAAATACACTTAGTGAAAGCTTTCTTAAATTTTTCATGGGTTCCCCAAAGCCCGAGCCCAAGCCCAACCAGAGCCATGTGGCTCTTCCAATTATTTTAATTTTTGTAAGGTAAAGACGGAGAAAAGAAATGACCGGGGAAAGAAAGAAAGAAAGACTGTTGTGTTTAAATAAAACAAGAAGGATAAGAGAGAAGCAACTTCTTCTTCTGTTACTGCTTCAATCTCTCAACAACAAGTTCACCTCTCTCTCTCTTTCTTTCTTCCAATTTGCGTTAGTTAAGCCAGTCGTTCAAATCCCATCACTGTAAGAGCTTCTTCTTCCTATTCAATTTTCCCTCGTTGTTTCCGTTTGGACTTTTAGTAATCACTTATTAAATGATGATAAATGAATAATAAAAGCTTTTGGGGTGCTTTGTTTTTCACTCTTTTTGGATATTTACTGAATTTTGTGGCATGGAAGCGGGTTGGTGTTTTGCTTGTGTTGGTTGTTTTTTAGCTTTTGTTTATGTTTATGCTGCATGTACCTACCTTTGTGGTTGAAGTTGAGGTGGCTGCTGTTGGTTTATTTGGGTTTTCAGGATGGAGTGTGTATTTTAACTTGCGGTGTGTGGGTGACTTTGGTGTTTGTGGTTTTCAGCGTTGTTGCTCTGGGAAGTTGGTGAGAGACAAATCTTGAAGAGTTTTGGATCTATTTCCTGGAAAACCCTAGTTTTCTGCTGTGAGTCTTTGGAAATTGGGATTCTGTGGAGATGGAAGCCGAGGATGGAACTAGCAATGGTGATAACATTGAATGGGCTGTGTTGGAGAGGAGGTCAGATTCTGAAGATGGAGATTACGGGGGTAGAGTTCAAGGTGGAAATAATGTTGCTGGAGGTGAAGAAGGTGAGGACTTGAAGGATGAAACTATGAATGATGGGGTTGTGGTTGAAGGTGAAGAAGTTCGGGGTTTGAAGAAGGAAGCTGTGGCTAGTACGGTGACAAGTAAAAGTGGGAATAGTATTGTTGAAAGTGAAGAAGTTCGGGGGTTAAAGCGTGAAGCTGTAAATAATGGGGTAACACACGAAGGAGGAAATGGTGTTGCTAATAGGAAGGAAGTTCGGGGTTTAAAGAATGGAACTGTAAATACTGGGTTAACAGTTGAGGGTGGTAATGGTGTTGCTGCAGGTGAAGAAAAAATTCAGGACTTGAAGAATGAAACTGGAAATAATGGAATGGTACTTGAAGGTGGAAATGGTGTTGCTGAAGGCAAAATTTGGGCCTTGAAGAATGATGTTGTAAATATCAGGGTCGAAGTTGCTGATGGGAATGGTGTTGCTGAAGGTGGAGAGGTTTTGGGCTCAAAGAAGGAAGTTATAAATAATGGAGTGGCAATTGCTGATGGGAATATTGTTGCTTACAATGGACAAGGTCTGGGCTCAAAGAATGAAGCTGTAAATAATGAGATGGTAATTGCTGATGGCAATGGTGTTACTGCAGTTGAAGGCGACCGCTTGAACAATGGAACTGTAGATAATGCAGTGATACTTGCAGATGGATTTGGTGTCGTAGAAGGGAAGTCTGGTGCAGTTGAATGTTTTCGAACGTATAAGAGGCGCAAGCATGTAAAATCTACTTCAGAATTTAAAGTTAAGGAGAACAGCAGAAAACATTTGGAAGCTGTAAGTCACCTGCTGGACCAGGTTTTCCCTACTGCTTTTGCAACATGTGTGCCTTTTATGGTTCTGTATATCTATTTTGTCATCACTCTGGACAAGATGTTTCATGTGTTATGTATGCCATTTATAAAATTGTTAGAGGTGTAGCTGCTAGATTGTTAAGTTTATGTTAAAAAGAGGTCAATCAGCTTGTAAGATGCAGATGTGCCTATAACTTGTAGTTATGGAATAATTTGCAAGTTTTGATATTCAAGGGTATCCCTATTCTATATGGATTGGGTTGGACTTGTAATTATAGATGTTTTAGTCAATTAGTTTAAAAAATGACTATGGAGAGATATTATCCTTCCTTGGTTATCTATGGCTGATTTACTCTGGCTATATTTGGGTGGATGCGGTGCAGTGATTGTTTCTTTAGCTGCTTCCTAAGGCATTTGTTCTAACCTAAGATATTAGGTTTTTGGTCTTTGATTTCTTGTAGTGGCTTCTAAATCTACGGTAGTGAGTATTTATAGAAGAAATATTGAATATGCTAATCTTTATGTTGCTGTGCTCCTTATTCTTAATTTGCCAATGCTTCAAAGATAAGGAGTTACTCAATAGGATCTGAGTTCAATAGGTATGCTAAATGGTAGTAAGAATAACCTAACTAATCCATCATGAGCTGCATTTGATTCAAGTTTAGGTATGTTACTGCTTGTTAAATTTGTGAATTTAAGAACAAAAATGATGAGGAGAACATCTTCACACGAAGAAATATGGGGATTTCTCGTATATTTTTTAGATATTGTGCAATGGAGCACCTATGCATAGTTAAAATTTTATTATGTCCAAAATGGAGTTATAACTTTGATCACTGTACTCAGAGTTCAGACACAAGGGACAAATGTATTTTGGTCCTGGATCGTAATTGACATTGTGATGGCAAAAGAGGACTAATTTGCAAAGTCAATGTTTGACATTGCCATTGTGCTAAGATCAAATCCTCTTGTATGTACACTGATGAATGACGAATAACTAATTATGAATGAAGAATAACTAATTATGTCGAAACTGTGTGTTTTTGAGACAATGCAGGTGTTTTATTTATATTGAAAAAAAGAATCAGTACAATAAATAGATGAGATTTGATATCCTCTAATAACAAAGATATGATACAGGAATAATAAAAATAGTTCCTAATAAAACATATATAATCTAGTTATTCTTCATTATATAAGATCAATTCCTTATATCTATAACTATTAACACTCCCCCTCAACTAGAGCATATAAGTTGTATGTGCCAAACTTGCTACAAATATAATTGATCCTTGGTCCTCTTAGAGACTTGGTGAATATGTTAGCCAACTATTCACTAGAGTTGACGAATCTAGTGGTGGTGTCTCCAAACTCCAATTTTTCTCTTTTGAAATATCAATCCACCTCAATATGTTTGGTCCTATCCTAGAAAGATAGGATTAGAGGCAATGTGTAATGTTGCCTTGTTGTCACATTCAAGGTGCATTTAAGAACTTTCTTCCAATTTGAGCTCTTTGAGGAGTTGCTTTTAGTCATATGAGCTCAGAAGTGACTAATGCAATTGCCCTATATTCTACTTCTACAGTGGATCTTACTGCAGCTTTGGTTTTTACCTTTCAGCGATATTAAATTACCTTCAACAAGAACACATTTGGTTTGCCAACTACAAGAGGAACCAATTCCCAAGTACTACCACTTTGAAGGGCAGACATCTTATCAATCATCACTTGTTGCAACTCTTGGTGAGATAAAGCTTCACTTGGAGACTTAAGATGCAAATAGAAGATAATAAGGATAAATAAGTATAATGTATGGTGGAAAAAGGATGATAATTCTGGTTTGTATAGTGGGGAGAAGGGTTATAGGTAGAATGTGTACCTTTTACCTTTTTGAATAGCAAGTGGCCAATCAGTTTAGAGTTCGGTACAAAAGATAGTGCCGGGGAAAGATCAGGCATGACCTCCACTCTATCATTATTTGTCAAAAGATGGATAGTAGGATTTCAATAGGCCATGGTCAACGTTGATATACTTGAAGAGGTGTTGGAGAAACATCTCGAGTTACAACAGAGTCATCTAGTGATGATGAAAGAAGATTGACGGTGGTGGGGAAGTGACTATATATGTCGTCATTGCAATGAGCATTTGTATAGTATGGAGTAGACATGTAACTATAAGGATTAGGAGAGAAACATCAATACCCATTTTGAGAGTGATGAAGACACATTTGAATGACCGAGGTGGAAATTTATTGAGTTTATGTACAAAACATGTGTTACCAAAAAGAAGTGGAGGAAGATTATGAATGAGGAAAAAGGACAGTGAGGTACTCGATCAATAAGGATGAATGTTGGCATTCCATTAATGAGATAACATATTGTAAGGAGAACATCCCCCAAAATTGTGAGGAAGATGAATGTGTGAAGAGGTGTTTGATTAGTTTCAATTAGGTGTCTGTTTTTGTGTTCAAATATTCCATTTTGTGGAGAAGTATGAGGGCATTAAGTTTGCTGAAGGATACCATTACATGCCATGCGTTGTTGGAATTTGTTAGACAAGTATTCATGAGTATTATCACTATGTAAAGCCCTTATGGATATACCAAATTGGGTTTCAATTTCATTAAAAAAAGTTTGAAATATATAAAACACTTATGATACATTCATTTACCAAATCCAAATACATCTAGAATAATATTAATAAAGGTAACAAAATGTTTAAAACTAGAAGGGGTAACAGGTACGAGAAGTATCCTAAATATTAGAGTGAACTAAAGAAAAAGGAGACAAAACTTGTTTATTAAGACTATAAGGGAAAGATTGACAAATATGTTTTCTGAACTGACATGACTCACAATTCAAAGTAGAAAATGTAGACTTGACACCATCTTTTGCAATGTTGTCAACTTGGGATGTGCAAATTTTGCATGAATCATCATTGGAGAGATTGTTGATGCATATACCGATGGTGGTGGAGAGAGATAGTAAAGGCTATGCAACTCAGATCTGACACCAATCCTAACATTATTTTAAGTGAAAGTAAGGATAATATCATGAGATTTGGTCAATTGGGTAACATGCAATGAATTAAATGGGCAATTAGGGACATAAAGAACAAATTCAATAATAGTAAGGGATGATAGGGGTTAGGTAGTACCAATGCTGCAAGCTCGTGTTTGTGAACCATTGAAAACAATTATAAAAGGAAAATTGGCAGCATTAGTAAAGGAGGAGAAGCGAGAATGATTACTAGATATGTGATCAGTTACACTAGAATCAATGACCCAAGGACTAGGGGAAGTAGATTGAGAGAGACAAGCAAATGTAGTACTAGTGAGTACCAATAACGTGTTGCGTACTATTTGATAAAGTCTTCAAATGTTTCTGGAGATAGATCAGCTGGTAGTGTAAGAGAAAAGGTGCCTTAGTAGTACATGCCTGGTCAATATTCTGTGAATGAGGAGTTTGCGATGCACCTTCCAACACTTATTAATTGTATGTCCAATGCAATGGCAATGTTCTCATTTTGGACGAATTTTAGAGTTACATACGTGAGAGCATCCAAAATTATTACTTTGTCAAATAAAGGTAGTGTTTTCCTTTGCAAATGAAGTATGGGAAAAGTAAGTCCGACCACCAAACGAGGATGCGTGGCTTGCATTAGCAGTTGGGTAGATTGGTGCGGCACAATCCTAACCATGTGCTCACTGGATAAAGAGGTCACTGAAACTTCTTCAAAAGCGGCACTGGAACAGTGAACACAAACCTAGGAGAAAAGGTTTTAAAGGAGAAAAACCCTTCGAAGAGAGTGGGTCTACTGGGCCAACACAATTTTGAAAAAGACTCTAGATACCATGTTAAATTGTAGGAAAGAGAAACATTGAGCTGAAACTGTGCATTTCTGAGACAACACGAGTACTTTATTTATATTGAGAAAAAAGAATCAACACAATAAATAGTGGAGATTTGATATACTCTATTGACAAAAATATGATATGGAAACAAATAAAAACGTTACTAATAATACATAAATAGTCTGGATATCTTGATTATTTAGGATCAGTTTCTTGTTTCTATAATTATAAATTTTCAAAATAATGTATATTGGACAATATATTTTACATTGAGTCTGGGATTTGTTGAGAAGAGCTCGATTCTGTTGAACTTTTGTTGTAGGAGCCTAGGAGCGCACTAATTTGCTTGATTTATGTAGGAATGATGTGATTTTAAATGCTTTTATTAATTATTGTAATTTAACATTCAAGGTTAAGGAGATAATGATCATCAATGTGTGTTTTAATACATTTAATTTGAGAGATGGGTAGGAAAAAAAAATACTGATTTCTTATTATTAGTAGAAACTTGCAATTTATAGAGTAAAATTGTTTATTTTTTGGGTGTGATAGAGGGTGCGGGAAGAAAGCGCGATAGATTCTTTTCCTTTTTGTTATCTTACATTATAATAATTTGTTTCATAGCAAGTAATTAGTCCAACCAGGGTGGTGAATTTTGTCAGCTCATTACTTTACTTGAATTACATTATTTTTTGACAGTTACTATTACAGTAGTATTGGTATTTAATGTGGGAATAGGAAGAAAGAAAATTTGGCTGTAATCAAGATTTGTGCCTCACTATTGCAACTGATGAATCTGGCCTTGGTCCAGACATGACTTCAAGCACACTAAATACACTTGGTTCTTTCTGCAAAGCTGCTTTTGAACTTTTCACACTAAATACTTGAATCTTTCTGAAGAAACTGTGATTTAGTTGTACGCAAGACTTAATTAGATTAGATTATTCACACGACCCTTGGGGGAATGTTGTACTACAGCATTTATATCATTCATTAGGCTATGATAATGGTGGCATGGAGTGGTGTATAAGGGAAGCACTTAGGATTCGTCCTAAAATTAGTTGTGCCATTACAATTACGGTTGGTCCTGCAGTTAGAAGTTCCCGTATCCTGTTTACATGACTTGTCCTAATTCACAATTGTTCCTTAAGTTTTACTTTCCTCGTATTTTTCTGCAGGAAACTTTTAAAATTGACTGTAATGGTCAAGAACACTCTTCAGAGCTAGAGTGTTTGCTTTATAGATTACAAAGTGAAGCTAATGGGCAAGAAAATGCTGCGCATGATGGGTTTTCTAGCGAGTCAGATGTCCATGGTGCAACTGAAAGGTGTCAGCGTGTGTTCTGCGATATCTTAGCCTCTGAGAAGTACAGTTTGTTATGTAAAATACTGCTTGAAAATTTTCAAGAAATGAAACCTGAAACTGTATTTGACTTTAGCCTGATAAACTCAAGGATGAAAGAGCAAGCTTATGAACAATCGCCTACACTTTTCTTATCTGATCTTCAACAGGTAATTTATAATAATAGCTTGACTCTTGTTACAGTTTTTACATAGCTATTATTTTGCTTGAGAAAGTTTGAAAAATTTAGATAACTGATTATGTGATTTACCTGGGTGCCATGATGATGGTGTGCTTGCTCTTTTCTTTTTGGTGAAAATCTTGCTGTTCAAAGATATCCTTTCATTGGGAACTAACGCAGAGAAAGAGTTCCTTGGTTGCCCTTTAAACATAGTTACAGTGTAATTAGTTTTAGATATATCAAATCATGTAGAAAACTCGACCAACATATATGAATATTTTTTGCACCCAATGTTTTGGATTTGATTGGCTCTTTTCTTCCTCAAAGATAGCCCTTTATTGGGAACTAACGCAGAGAAAGAGTTACTTGGTTGCCCTTTAAACAGAGTTACAGTGTAAAATTTAGAAAGTTAATTTTCCTCTTATTGTGAAAAAAAGAGAATTGTAATTGCAGGACCAAATTAAGTATTCAGTCAGGTTCTGGGTTGTTTTTGTCTTTGTTGTTTATGATTGAGCTTTAAAGCTACTTTGGTAGATAGGCATCTTATGTTTATTTTTTTCAAACTGGTTATGCTACAATATTGCTTGTTATTTAGTGAACTGTTGAATGGGCCAGGTTAAGTTCTCATGTCTTGCTTCAAGGACTAGTATCTAAAGAATAAGACGATTTTCACTGATTCATATTGTAATTGAGTGATATAATATATACAAGTGAAAAGGTATTAGAAGTTTCATTCATGATTTCCTGGTAGAGGTTTGGTGATCTTGAATTGGACTACTACTAGCTTGTTTGTTTTTAATTCTGTGATGTGATTATCCATGTCAAATTGGAAGCAGCCTGTTGTTTCTGCGTTTGTAGGCAAATAGATGTGGAAATGAGGTTACGCATTTTTTATACTCCGTTCCAAACATGCTGACAATTAATGGAGGTGGCAAACCTAACTAAATAAGGAAACAAATTAGGATCCCAAAAATATCATCTGATACAGTAATCAAGTATAATAATTCATATTAACCTGGTGTCCTTATCAGAACTTTCCATAATCTTTATTGCATGCCTAATCAAAACCATCCATAATCCTCATGTTCCCTAAGCTGGGAGTAGTTTTTTATCAATTCTAAGTTGGAATTTAAGTTTTCAAAGTTGACAACTGGTAAAGCCTTTGCGATCATATCAACAATTTGAAGGTTTGAAGGAGTATATTAGTGTTGTTCCTTCTTCAATCTTCTCCCTAATGAAGTGTATGTCAATCTCCACATGCTTGGTTTGTTGTAATAAACCTAAACCTAATTTGCACCCTACCATTGTTTGCCTTTTCCTTTTCCAATGTTAACATAATACTCCACACTTACGTTCAATAAACATAGGTGAGTTCTAGGATATGTTAGAGCAACTCTAGTGGGCAATTTTTCAAACAAGGAACTATTTCATTCACTCAGAATATCATCACTAGACCTGCTTTAGTGGGCAAAACAAGGAACTGGATCCTGTGCGAGAATCCTTTCCTACAATTACCAGATATACAATCTGATGCACTGGAGTCAATGAACCAAGGACCCAAGGAAGGAGATTGAAATAGACAAACAAAAAAGTTACCAGTGTGCTACCAAAGCAGTGTTTCTAGTGTTGAGTCTCACCATTTGGGAAGTCCTCATATGTTGTTGGAGTTCTATGAGGCTAGTCAATGTGTTCATTAGAGTTAAAGAGAGAAGAGAAAGAGAATGAGAGTGAAAAGAGATTAACATGAAGGGGAACCACTTTGAGTGTCCCTAATAAACAAAAGATGTTTAGGAGAGAGGTTTGGTAAGAACATCAATCCACCGTAGTTAGGCTGAGATATGTTGAAATAGACATTTGGACTAAATTTTTGCCAACAAAGAGAAGATCAATCATGTGCTTGGTTTGAGTATGAAGAACATGATTATTATCTAAGGCCACTACACTTCGATTACCACAAAGGAGGAACATGTGATAGGCCTAGTTCTTTGAGAGGAGTTTGAATCCATATAATTTCAGCAGTTGTTTGAGACCTGGCTACAGATACTTGTTTCTTAGACCACCAGGAGATGAGATTTGATCCAGGAAAAATGACAGCACCAGAGGTGGACCTGCGATCACTAGAATTGTAGCCCAATCTATCAGAGGTGGACCTGCGATCGCTAGAATTTGTAGCCCAATCTACATCACAAAAAGCTTGTAAGGAAAAAGGAGATGCAGTCATAGGAGTAAGATGAAGCCCATGTAAAATACTACCCATCATATTATTTGTACACCAGTGTAAAATACTATCTATCATACTACTTAAGATGAAGACCATGTAAATACTACCTATGATATCAAATTCGAATTCTAAAATGGTATGAGAGCATGCTTTGATCTGTTATTGGGCCACCTATCATATTATTCATGCACCACTGTTGAGCTGGGGGGCGGGGCGTGGTGTATTAGGAAAATTCAAGTCTCACACTGAGTGGCGATAAGGCCAAAATAGTGAGTTAGGGACAAACCTTAGTTTACAAGCTCGTTTTGTAAATGAGTTAGGCTGAAACCTAAATTTTTAGAATACACTACAGGCAGTGAGAAGGTTTATCCATGATTTCTTGGCGTACATTTGATACACCCAAATCAGATATAATCAGACCATCAAGAGCTAATTAATGAGGGCCGACAAACTTGTCTAATTTAGGAAAAAATGACAGTTCCTATAAATTTTATCAACTACTATATTTTCTAAGATCAATAAATTATTTTAACTCCTATCTACTTGATTGCATCAGAGCCATCCATTATCTTTCCCTAATCAGAACTGTCCATAATCTTTAGGGTATTTCTTTAGTGCTTGTTAATTTGTAGCTTGAGTAGGGAACAGGAGAATTTAATTTCTTATTACATGACTCGGCATTGTTGATATTCTTAGGTTTGGCAAAAGGTTCAAAATACTGGCCATCAGATTGTTGCTATAGCCAGGAGCCTCTCCAACCTGTCAAAAGCTTCCTTCTGTGAGCGGGTAAAGAAAACTCTTCTTAATTCTTTGCCAATTTCATAATGTTTTTCTTTGCTTATTCATTTTTAGCTGTGTTACTTTTTTCTTGTTGTTTATAAATCATATCTTTTCTATATTGTCAGGTGGGGATTTCAGCACACAGATCCTTTCACGACGAAAAGCAAGTGGTAAGAGTGTCAATTTTTTATTCTGATATTTTAAGTGCTGATCATGCATATATCTGGATGAAGTTTAAAAAATCTGATGCTTAGATAAATTTTCTTTTGGCAGCACACTTGAAAGCACATTTGACCTTGTAATCAGATAAAATTTGTGCATCTTCCTAATCCTCTCACTTTTGCCACTATTCTATGCACATGTACAAGACAATATTATTTTTATCTCAATATTGTAATTTGCAGTTTTTGTATTGTAAGATTCAGTATAAAATAAAATACACGCATATGCCCTGGTGTTTTTTAAAACAAAAAGAAAGACAAGCCATGTTTTAGTTTTGTGTAAAAACATGAAGTAAAATTAAGAAGCAAACCAAATAGTCTTTTAGCTCAAGTGACAGAAGTCTCTGTGCGGACTATATAATGCAAGCTTCAAATTCAACTGAGGCAGCTTTTAACTTTGGCTTGCTTTCGCTTGTTGATCTCCCTTTTAACCATTAATAATAAAGAAACCAATTGCAACGCTGTTTACCTTCACCAATGCTGTCTATTATGTGACAGAGACACATAATGTTGATTGTTAATCAATTCTGATCGAAAGCACTAGAACTTAGACAAATGATTGGTTTTTTTTTTGTTCAGTTTTGTTTTTTGGCTATATCATAGATTAGAGATTCATCGTTTCTAGCATTGTTGCATTATTCTGCATGATCAAAGACCAAAGTTGCTTCTATTATCTTCTCTCTCTTTTTTCCTTCTTGATTTCCTCTTAAAAACTAAATGAGTGAAGAATGAGTAAAGATATGAGAAGTGTAGTTAATTTTTCATCTGGCATCTAAATTTTGCTGTGATGAGAACACACTGGTGACTAGTTTGATTTTTAAGACCTATGTCTTTAAGTATCTTCCTAGGTTTTGTAAGTTTTAGCTATCCATGGTGTATGCAATTGTTTATGCTGTTCAATCAAATACCAAATGCACTTCATTTGATATGAAATTTTGCTTGACATTTATTAAACTGGTCTTGATTTTTTTTTTATGTTATGTCAAATGGCTGTGTAACCAGGAATCAATCTCTCACATGAAGCCAGTGCAAACAGTAGAATGTGTTACATTCAAAACTGGCAGTTGCAGGCATTGTGGAGACAAAGCAGAAGGTGTAGACTGTTTGGTTTGTGATTCATGTGAAGAGATGTATCATCTGTCTTGTATTGAGCCTGCTGTGAATGAAATACCCCGCAAAAGCTGGTTCTGTGCCAATTGTACTGCCTGTGGAATTGGATGTCAACATGAGAACTGTGTGGTGTGTGAACGGTTGAATGTCGCAAAGACACTGGACAACATTGTTGGCAAGGAAAGCATCCCTACAAAAGAGGAAAAACCGAATGAATTGGAAGAGAATTCAAATTGTACTTGTGATGGGATTCCAGTTTCCATAGGTGGGAGACATCCATCTGTCTGCAAGACTTGTAAAATGGCTGTGCGTGGTGGAAAAATAAAAATCTGCGGTCACTTATTTTGCCCCAGTAAATTCTACCATGCAAGGTGTTTGTCAAGTAAGCAGCTTAAGACATACGGTCACTGTTGGTATTGCCCTTCTTGCATATGCCAAGTCTGCTCCACTGACAAAGATGATGATAAGATTGTACTCTGTGATGCTTGTGATCATGCATACCATATTTACTGTATGAAACCTCCCCTAGATTATATTCCTCTAGGCAAATGGTTCTGCATAAAATGTGAACCCGGGATACTAGCAATACGCCGGGCAAGGAAAGCATACGAGAGAAAGAAAGGGAAAATTGGTCAGAATGATTTAACGCCAAATGAAGACAATGACCGGCCAAGGAAGGTATACGAGAGCAAGAAAGGGAAAATTGGTCAGAATGGTTTGAAGCCAAATGAAGACATTGACCAGAAATGGAACAGAAAACGTGGACGGGAAACTGACAAAGTCGGAGGAATGGACATGCTTATAAGTGCAGCAAATACTCTGAATTCTGAAGAGAACATGAAAGCAATCCAGATTGAGTCAGAGAGAACATTAACATAAGGACGTATGTGCTAACTGCTAATACCTAATGTTTTCTATTTCTGCATTTGTTTTAGATAACTGATTTTGTTAGGCTGTAAAACTATGGTAGATTTTGCTGACTTTTGGATACATGCCGTTTGGTGAGAAAGGATTTTACAGGCCAAAGAGCATAAAGCATCAATAGAAACTGTGATGCATCAAGTCTTGGTCCTTTTTCAGGTTATATAGCATTGTAATATATGTGGTTGATATGAAATTTAATTGGCTACTTTGCTTCATGCAGAATATAATGTTCTGATTGTCATGATTTAGCAAGCCAATGTTCTTTAATTAGAATAATATCGATGTCCGGTTTGTGGATAACCAAGAGGGATGTTTTTATCCGTTTACATTTCAATGTTTCACTACCAATTTTGCACAAGCCTTGAGCAAACTTTGGGGGCTTTGAAAGAGTTTCTTCCACTTTCAACTTTGTTTACAAAAGCTAGTTTCTTCAACTCTAAATTCAGTTTACGAAAAGTAGGCTTTTTTCAGCTTATTTCTGTAAAGCTTCGGGGTTGAGTTTTTAAATAAGTTGTTTGGGCCCACTCCAACATACCCTTCGCTCGGGTAGTTTCTTTCTTGGAATTCCGGAACTGCAATTTAAGATTACGGGGAACTAATTTTTTTTTTTTTTTTTTTTTTTCTAAATAGGAAGTTATAGACTGATTTATTGGACATATTTTGCGACAATCTTAAAGCCAATAATAAATTTTAAGATTTAAAAAAATATTAAGACTTTTCATTAGAGAGATTTTATTCTACTGTATAAATTTCATAATTTTTAATTGGTGATCCTGGAGCTTGGTAGCTTCGGGTAGGAGGTATGCCTGGCTCTGACCGTGTGTTATGAATAATAGTTTGTTCTTGGTAGAGATGAAAGTAGTGGATTTTAAAATTTAATTTAAATTCAAGCGTGTTGGCTAAATTTTGACCCATTTATATTTCTATACAATCCTATAAAAAAAATATATCTATATAATTTATATAAGACTAAGAAAAAAAATCATGAATTTTTTACTCTTCAACGTAGGATCTTTTATGAGACTTCATTTTTTTCTATCTCTTAATCAATGATTTTGAGATTAAATAATTTTCATCATTTCCTCTATGTTAATAAGGATATGTTAATCTCAATAATGTTTAGGGATAACAACTTTTATTGATTAATTTACTATTTTTTCTCCAGATCAAGTATTAATTTATAGAAAATATCAAACAGAAGTGAAATAATTTTTTTTATTAACTTTTATTGATTAATTTACTATTTTTCTACAGATCAAGTATTAATTTATAGAAAATATCAAACAAAAGTGAAATGATTTTTTTTATTAAAAGAGAACTAAGAAAAATATTTCTCTAAAAGATGTAAATGAATAACATCTTTTATTATTTTTTGCAAAAGATATTATATGGAAAATTATGAGTTATTTGCCTTAAAGTTTTTTTTTTTTCATTTTGTTTTATTCATTGCTCTGTGTTATGTAATAATAAAACAAAGTAATTTTTTTTATAGAATTTTTGAGAAGAAGAGTTAGAATCATGATTTAAGTTAAAAAAAAAAAAAGACTTCAAAGTATTTTTTTAAGAATTTTTTCTTAACTATGTCTCCAGAATATGTTATAAGAGGCTCTTTCTCTTTTTAAATTTATTTTAATATTTCTTCTTCTTCTTTCTTTTCTTTTACTTTCTTCTCTTCCTCTTCTCCTTCTCTTCTTTCTTTCTCTTCTTTTTTAATAAGAGTTTGCATTTTTTCTTTTCTAAATTCTTCATCTTTCTTATAAAATCTTTTTTGCTATTAAAAATTTTCTTTTTTCTACAAGCTTTTTCATTTCTTCTCTAAGCTTTTTATTAATATTTTTAATGCTTTCTTCCAATTACAATATCAAATTGTATTTGTTTCTACCAATACATGATATATCCTTGAAAGCTTAAGGTAGTCATGGATATTTTTCTATATTCATCTTCTTGGTGCCATTCAAAAGTTGTTCAAGCTTCATCTCCTAGACTAAATATTTTTCATTATTGTTTTCATAAAAGGGACCAAGGTCTAACTTAGTCTCTTTATAATGTTCTTTTCTTCTTTATGAGCAAACTTCACTCCTAGATTTTTCTCCCTTTTGTTGCATTAATTGAGCAAACATGACTTTAATCTCTTCATCTCTTTTCTTGAATTCTTCATCCCTTATATTCAAATTTCGTTATTATCCTAATAGTTTCCATGAACACTAGAATATTTATAATGTATAAAATGGTCACTCATTTTTTATCAAAATGTTTTCTCAAAATCATGAAAGATTTTCACATAAATGGAGTGACAAAACTTTGTAAAGGGAGAACGTAATAATGGTCATCACTTTTGAGAAAGGTTATTCCCGGTGAAGAACTTAGGAGAAAAATATTTCTATTTATTGTCCCAAGAGAACAAGATGAATGCATAATGATATTTCAAGTCTTATCCAATTAAAGAATGAGTTGTACATCAACCAATGAGTCTTATTAATAGATGCCTAGGCCTTTGACACAAAAAATGTGAGACTAAGAAGCACTAAAACAAGCCAAATTTGAAGTCTCCTTTGGCTGAATGTGTAGGACATCAAATTGCACTACTTTTAGCCTTTCTTATGTGATGTTGGAATTTCGTGCCCCAAATTCTCTTCTTCTTGTGTTGTCTAAATTTTAACCATGTCTTCTAGAGTTCTTGGCTAATTTTTTAGCCCTAATCAAGGCCCAATTGAGGCCTAAAGGAATTCCACTTATAACACTACAAAATCTACAAAGAATACAAAAGAAGCTACACCTATACAATTTGTACATGACTAAGAAGAAAGAAATCTCAGTTTTCTACTCTTTAAATACAGAGTCTTCTTTCACGATACTTCATTTCTTCTATCCTTTTAATAATTTTGAGATTGGATGACTTTCGTCAATAAGATTGTTTATTAGACGAATTAGAAAGTGAACTTTATTGATAAGACTTTCATTTTGTGAATTGATTCCTTTTATTCAAGGAGCATTTATAGGTGAGATTTTTATTATAATCACTTTCAAACAAATTTTATTATAACATCGAGAATGATATCGTGTATTTAGGATTAGTAACTAAAACAGGTGGTTTACCATCAAAATTTAGCAAAAGAAACCATGAAATTGTTTTAAGGTTTCTTTAAATCTTATTTTTCTTGATGCACTTGTAGAAGTTTGGAATGACCAAATCTCTAGTATCATTTGATAGGAACTTAGAAAAGACTCACAATAATTTTCAAGGATTATGCAAGATAAAAGTGCAAAGAATTCATGACAATTGTACTTCCAAGCTTAAGTTTATTGGTTATATATAGTTTCTCTTTGGCTAGGGTATGGTCTAGCTAGGCTTAGAATGGGTAAAAGAGATAAGGTTAGGTTGGTTAAAAGGGTTTTTTATGATTGAAGAGAGGTTCTTGACGAAGTTCTTGGAACGGTAAGATTATGTTATGAAAGTTGGGCAGAGCCATGTTTAGGTTCTTGTTGATCTTGGTTTGCATTTCTGGTTCTTTTTGGTATGGTTTGTTGTGGATTGAAAATCCTAATGTTCTAGTTTTTTGGAATTATGGGTTGGTTTTGGATGGACAAATATACGAAAATGCTGTACGATATTTTTGGAGTTTCTTGAAGGTGGTTTAGTGAATCTTATAAAGTTCTTAATGATTTTGGATTCAGAAGTTCGTGGTCAAATAACTTTATCATTTTGGATGTCATATAACTTGGTTAATGTAACAAAAAGGAAAAATGAAAAAGGAAATCATAGCAAGAACAAAGAATAAAGAAAGAAATGGAATATAAATACAATAGAGGACATGGAGAAATGGAAAAGAATGAAAAAAAAAGGAAAGGTGATGAATTAGTTTGTCAAAAAATGTACACAAGTTGCAACACCCTCTGTTCACTATAAATTATATAAATAATAATTTAATTATCAATCTAATATGTTTTATTACTTTTAAAATTTAACTTACTTTTCTCCTAAGGGTGTAAATAAATATTTTTTTAAATTAAACTTATTTATTTCAATTAAATTTTGAATATACAGATAAATGTTCTAAAAGTGAATAACATATGCTAAGAGTGAAACTAAAAGTTTTTAACATCACAAAATTAATTGTTAATTAATTTAAATTTAGGCCAAATTAGTGTATAGGAGTGGAGGATTAATCTCTAACTCTGAAAGCAAGTCTACAACAAGTTATAGAAAAACCATCCGAACATGCTCAATATACTTGGCCACCCGTACAACACAACATAAAGGGGCAATTATTTCATGAAAGATAGGAAATATTTGTTGTGTCCTATGGAGGTGTTGTGGAGGTCTTTGTGGTTGTTTGATCGTGGTGTTCTGTCCTACTGAGGTGTTGTGTAGATCTTTGTGGTTGTTTGGTCGTGTTTGTTGCTGAACGTGAAAGTATTTGCAACATGTAGAAAGTATGTTTGATTTTTTTTTTTTTTTCGAATTTTAGTAGTGAATTTTGCTCGATGGAGTGGAGTTTTTTTTGTAGCCATTAGGTTGTGTGATGGTTTGTGATTTTTTTTTGAAAGTGATTGGGTTGGAGTTGTAAAATGCACGATTGTATTTTGTTTTTAATTTTCAGAATTTCTTTTTGTTCTTTTTCATTTTCAGTGATTATATTTCAGAATAACTTCTTTGTAAAGGCAGGTACTTCCTGCACTATATTTATTGCATTTAATAAATTATTAATTTTTCAATAATATTCTTGTTATTTTTATTTTTAAATTTATTTATTTATTAAATAATTGTTTTTTCTCTCACACACATTCACTCGTTAGATAAATGCAACCAAATTAGAAAAAAGTTTAACGTCTTCTTTTTTTTTTCTCTCTCTTATTTTAAAAGAGGCCTTTTTTAGTTTTAAATTAAAAAAATAAGAATTTTTATTCTGTTTTTTTGGTAATTTCTCTCTACTCACCTTCTTCTATTCTTCTTCTATTTATTACCTTCTTCTATCATATTATTTATTTTCGCTTTATCAATAAATATTAAAAATAAATAAGTTATAAAAAATCAAAATCACATTACATTATAAAAAGAAATTACAAAATATTCAAGATTCAACATTTATGTAAAAAATAATTTGACAGGAAAATAACAAAAAATCATAAGAGATTAATCATAAGAGATTCTTTGTTATAAAAGAAAGAATGAATGAAAGAAGATGAAAATAATAATATATAAATACTAAGGATAATTTTAGTATTTTAGAAAATTATAAGTACAGTTCATGATCATAATTGTTGTTTTCCCCCTGCATAATATAAAATTTTTTTAATTAATTATACCTTACTAATGTTACATATCTTAAAGTATTGTATTAATAAATAAAATGATAAAAATCTTAAATTTAAATTATGGTTATAACAAAATTTATTTTCTTTACCTACTAATTTAAAATTAAAGAAGATATATATGAGAGAGAAAAAGAGAAAAAAAACAAAATAAATTTTATTTTATTAATTTAAAATTAAAGGAGATATACATGAGAGAGTAAAAGAAACACGTAAATCTAGCTTGTGATTCACCTGTTAATGTGAAAAGAGAAAAAAATTATTTGTCTAGTAAATTTAAAAATAAAAATAATAAGGATATTATTGTAAAATTAATAATTTGTTAAGTGCAGAAAGCAAATTGTATGGTGCAAGAAGCAATTGTCCTCTAAAAAACATATTTTCAAAAAAGTATATTCTAAATTTTATTCTCTATAATGTGAATTTTGGAAGTGTTTTCCTAAATCCAATTTTTGGAAAATCATTTTTCTTGCTCTACGCAAAGTTTAGGAAAAAAAATCAACATATCTCAATGAACTCACTTTCTCTTATTGAGAGGCAGCTCAAGGTTTTAGAAGACCTAATGCGAATTTAAAAAGTGAGATTTTTTTTTAAATTAATGAAATAATTAAAATTATGATATTTTTATTAAAATTTATTTTTCACATTTTTTGTGATACAAAATTTCTATTAAATTATCATAATCAATTTCATTTAAAATATCCTTTTTAAGAGACAATACTGATAGTGAATTGTTAATATTATTCTACATGTTATATATTCATTTGAAAAATAATTTATTCTTTTTATATAATTAAGACTGTCAATTGGTTTATCATTTTCCAATCTATAATCTCTTTTAAGATATTTAATTATTAAAATTAATCTAAGACATTATGATCTAACAAATTATTTTATTTCAAATATTTTTGGTTTAGGCATTCAAAGAATGATCACATGCATTTTCTAATCATTTTTGTTTATTTTTATAAAATTATCCATAGCCTCTTTTTGTGATTTAATAGAAAGCTTAACTCTTTTTTTTTTAAGTTTTGAATAACCTACTTCATATCTTCTAGTTGATATATTTTGTATATTTTTATATAAAATTAAAAATTATAATATATTTAACACTGAATATAAGTTATAAATATATAAAAGACTAAGTTAGAAAAATAAAACCTGATTGCCAAAACAATGAACTTGTAGTATCTTATCTTGAAGTTTTAAGTATTCTTTTATCTTTTAGTCCTGTAAGCCTTTAAATGTAATTTATAAATTTTAAATTTGTGATGCTCTTCCTTGAATCTGCACAAATTATTTTGAGATTAATTAAATAATAATAAAAATTAAAATAATTTTGAGATCAATTCATCAACCTGATAGTATTTTTACCTGTTATTGATGCACTCAAAGGGAGTAAAAACGAACACAAACTCCAATTCCTCAATATACCGCTCCAAGTCTCTAAATAGAGAGACACAGATCAGATAATGCACAATATAGAATGATAAAACAAATTTGGACTTGGATAATGGCCAGAATAACAATCAAATATTCAAATGACAACAATAATATCAAATAAGGAATGAAAGGGTTAGAGAAAGGAAGAAGATAAGTAAAGAAGTAAGATTAAGAAAAGAGATAAGATGAAGAGTTAGAAAATGAAAAGACATGTAAATAAATAATGTCATGGAATATAAAGAGAAAATTAGAAAATTTAAATATTTAGGATTCTTTGATCCTTCAATTTTTTTTCTAAACAATATTATTAATATATTATAAAAAAGTTTCAAAAATATTATTCATTAAATAGTATTTATAATACCAATATAAATGTAAAGTCATATCATTAAAGAATATTTATAATATTTATGTAAATTTAAAGTCGGTTAACATATTTTAAATTTTTAATTAAAAATTATTTTTAAGTATAATTTTAAAATTAAATATCTTTTTTAATTTTATAATAATATATTAATATTAAATTTTTTAAAAATAAAACCTTTGAGTCTTTGATACCTAATGTAATTGCTTTAGATGCTTAGGTTTTAAGTCAGCTCTATTCTTACCTACCAATACTACCGCAATCCTTCCGGAAAAAATGACCACCGTCAACGTCCAAAAACGCGCCACCCAAAACTTATGCATTTCTCACTGAAGAGTTGCATCTCTTTATTTCAAATAAAGTGACAAGGATAGGACTGGTATTTTAAAAATATGATGGGTGAGGGAAGCAATTGAGAAGTTTTTATAACCATTCATTAACGAGGCAATTTTAATGCAAAGATTCACACGGATTTATTCTTATCTCATCCCCTTCTCTCCATATTTTTGACCAAAGTGGATAAATTAGGGCAAATATAGGACAGCATCACCTCATTAACCATTCTTAAACTCCATTCTAATAATTATAGTTTCTTACAGTTTAAAATTTAATTATTATTCAATCTTAATTGGAGGAAATATTGTCTTGAGCCTTATATTCTACTTCTAGTGTTTTAAAGAACTCCATCGAGATAACAGAGTAATCTCTCATAACTTATTAATTTTTTAAAAATTTCGTAACTACTTCCCTCTTCTAATATAGAGATTTTATTTTAAATCTAAGTAAAAAAATGTGTTTATTAGATATGAAATCTTAGGGTTAGTTTAAAAAAATAACTTAATTGGAATTATTTAGAAAAAAAGTTATAAGTATTTTACTTTCCTTGCTTTTGGTATAAAATTGTTAAACAAAAAAAAAATTATATTTTCTGCTTTACAATTCTGTTTTTACATGAACTTCATTATCTGTATTTAATTATACAACGCAAGAATGTTAAATGTTAAAAACCATTGAATGAGTGATTAAATTGAAAAGATCTAGTTTAAATTGATACATAAATTATGCGAATTGGTTGAATCCATGGACGTCCAATATTGTATTGGTTGTTTTTTTTTTTTTTTTTTTTTTCTGTGGCGGATTTAAATTTGGAAATATTTAAATTTCAACCATTTTGTAGTCAAAATTTTGTAGACATGATGTATAATTTATTATAACGCATCCGATTGTTTTTGATAATATCTTTTAAGGAAGAGTTTGTGATGACATAAAAATCAAGAAATATTTATTTGTATCGAAATATATTCTAAAATCCATAATGCATTTCTAAATTACATAATTCAAACTAAGTTTTAGATTGAAAAATTTAGATTGAGCAATTCAAATCATATTCACGAATTTGCATAATCCAGAATACCTAGATTACACAATTGATAATTTTTTATCCGTAGACAATTTAAACTTTCACAAATGGAAATGCAAAAAGAAATTATGGGTACCAAAAGAGTCTTATCTCATGAGAAATTGTCGCAAGAATTTAACCGGTTGCCTTGGATAATTTCTTCCCTTCTGATTAGTTCTGTAAAACTATAAATAATACTGAACATTTAGTAATAAGTATTCTCCAGTACAAAAATATTAATTAATAACCCTTAGTATATGAAACAACCATCATTACACTATCACATTAACATAACTATTGTGCCACCTTTAC
>Ga0209489_101455_pt1 | contig 48627 bp, 36 predicted proteins | sample SiratrowhiteBW_FD_187527 | JGI IMG/M metagenome (GOLD analysis project Ga0209489, IMG submission 187527) | Root nodule microbial communities of legume samples collected from California, USA - Siratro white BW (SPAdes) (version 2) | ecosystem: Host-associated > Plants > Roots > Nodule | place... | reverse complement strand
AAAAAAAAAAAAAAAAAAGAGTTTTCACTGTTTTGTAGAAGCATAATGGCAAAATCGTCTTTTTAGTCCCTTTGTTGGCAGATTATATTTAATTTAGTTTTATTAATTTTAAAGGTTTTAATATTGATTCCATTTTTTTTAAAAGTAATAAATGTAGTCCTTATTTAATTTAAATGGCTAAGGTCAGAAAGGAGTAAATTAAAATAATTTTAACATAACTTTAAATGATATTTTATAAAAAAAATTAATTACAGAATTTAGTTGTTTTCAATTTTATAGACAAAACCAAGATTAAAAAAAATATATCAAAAATTAAATATTAAAGAGAAAAAAAAAGAAAGATGTGCACAATTGATTTCATACTAATTCACTTTATTCAAGATCTACATGCAGTCTACTTACTCAACCACACTAAACAAACTACCATTAAAATCAAAGTTTTTATAACTAATTTACTGTATAATATTTCATCAATAATATAAAAAATAATAAATTTTTAATATAGTTTTATATGCATATTTTTTTAACTAATTAGAATTATACATTTATAATAAGGGATAAAACCTCTTTCGAGAAGGTAGGTTGGTTGGAGGATGAAAATCAAATTAACTAAAATAAAAATAGATTTAGGATTTTTGCATAGATTTTAAATCCTTATGAAATAAAATGAATAGTGATTTTTATAAAATTTGCATCGAAAAAAAAAAAAAATCTAATCCTTATATCTAGAAATGAATAAGGATTTTTATATACGGAACCAGAGAACGAAACAAATGGATTTTTTTTTATCCTTACGTATTAAAAAGAATTTCTTTAATATATTACTTAAAGAAATAATTAAAATAATACTTAAGGAAATTAATAATAAATTCAGATTAAATACTAGAATACTTTATTCAAAATTAATAAAATTTAGTGTATTTGCTAATAAGTATAGGCTTCAGGAAGCCTAAAGTGAATAAAAAAGATGAGGCCCTTTTTAAATTAATAAAATAATTAAAATTATGATATTTTTATCTAAAATTTATTTTTCAACCTTTTTGTGATTCAAAATTATCTATTAAATTATCTAATTAATTTCATTTAAAAAATCTTTTTCAATAGACAATAAAGCTAATCGACTTTAATATTTGTTGAGACATTGTTGATCTAATAAGATTTTATCAGTTTAAGTTTTGAAAAACTCCTTTCAGCTGAAGCAATTGATACTGGAATTGTTAACATTATTCTATATGATATATATATGCATTTGGAAAAGAATTTATTCTTTTTATATAATTAAGAATGTCAATGGTTTATCATTTTGCAATCCTATAATCTCCTTCAAGATATTTAATTCTGAAAATAAATCTAAGCCATCAAGATCCAATAAATTATCATGTTTCAAATACTTTTCAAGGTTTAAACATTTTTCTTTCAAAAGTACACAACCTACTAACTTTAATTTTTTAATACTAAATAAAAAACCAAAAATATCTTCATATATTTTAAATTTTTCAAATCTATTTTGGAGTGTGGTAATTATTTTATCTACAATATATAAAAAATAATCAATTCTAAATTACTCTTGAGGTGATTTAATAACTTCATTCTTAATATTTTCATCAAATTGTTTTTTTTTTACATTCTTTTTTTGGCTCTACATTCATTTCAGAAGCAATTTCTTTGGCAGAAATAAATGCATTTTTAAATCCATTTTCTAAAAAAATGAAAGAAGACCTTTTAATTGTTCAATGGCCATATTTATACACATATCTTTTAAATGTAAATTTTTACTAATTGAGTTAACTGCAAATAATATATCATATCAAATAGTCATGCCTAACAAAATTTCAAAATTTTCAAGTTCATAAGTTGCTAAACACTCAACTTCACTTTTTTTTTTATTTTAGAATCATATGACATATAAAAGATGATATCAATCCATTGGAATATAGGGAAGAGATAAATTAGAAAGTTTTGATAGGAAAGATTTTTTGACTATTCACTTCTTTTTTAAATATTATTAATTTATCATAAGAAAGTTTCAAGAAAATTATTCATTAAATAGTATTTATACTACCAATATAAATTTGAATTCATTAAACAATATTTATAACACCAATGTAAACTTAAAGTCAGTTAAAATATTTAAATTTTTAATTAAAATTTTGTTAGTATGATTTTCAAATTAAATATTTTTTATTTTACAATAATATGTGAGTATTAAATTTTTTTTAGGCCTTTGAAGCCTAAAGCATATTAAATTTTTTTGAGGCCTTTGTGACCTTAAGGCCTAAAAGCATATTAAATTTTTTTGAGACCTTTGAGACCTTGAGGCCTAAAGCGAGACAAGTTCTTCCTGCACCCTAATAAAAAAATTCCATACTGCAAATGCCCTTGTATGACAACCGGATGGAGGTGCCATCCGGTTGTTAATTTTTTTTCAAATGACAACCGGATGGGGGTGCCATCCGGTTCTCATTTCCAAATCAAAATGATAACCGGATGAAACCCATCCGGTTCTCATAGTCCAAATCGAAAACGGATTAATTTTTCAATTTGGATTATGAGAACCGGATGGGTTTCATCCGGTTATCATTTTGATTTGGAAATGAGAACCGGATGGCACCCCCATCCGGTTGTCATTTGAAAAAAAATTAACAACCGGATGGCACCTCCATTCGGTTGTCATAGAAGGATAATTGCGGTATGAAATTTTTTTATTAGGGTGCAGGAAGAACTCGTCCTAAAGCGATTGCTTTAGCTGCTTGGGCCTTGAGCCACCCCTGGATTTAATTACACATTAGTTCTCATAATTTAACAAAATTTACTTTTTTATTTTTATGTTTAAATAATCTTTTAGCCCTTATATCACTAAAAGAAAAATCACATTTACCAACAAAAAATCATAACCACTATACCAACATTAACTTTGCAACCATATATTCATTATTATTATTCTTATAATAACCCTTGTTATTATTATTTTTGTCAATATTAATAAATATAATATTAATAGTACTAAAATAATAATATTATTATCTTTAATATTAATAATAATAATAATCATGTTAATATTAATATTAATTATAATAATAATATTAATAACAATATTAATAATAATAATAATATTTATTATAATAATAATATTAATGATAATTCTAATAATATTATTAAATATAATATCAAAAGTAATATTAATAATATAATATTAAAATCACTCTTATTAAAAATTTTAGTATTAATATTAAAATAATAATAATATTAATAATATTATTAATTATATATATTAATAATACATATACCAATTTTAATAATATTATTTATTTTTATTAATAATAATAATGTTAATGTAATTAATATTAATTAGTAATAATATTAAAAATAATAATAATGTTAATAATAATAATTTTGATAAAATTAATTATTAATATTATCTACGGAAGAATTCGTAGGTAAATTACATATAAATTTGAATCCGTATGTAAAATCCGTATATAAAATTTATATGTAATAAATACGTATGTAAAATCTGTAAGTAATTACATACATATTTGGATTCGTATGTAAAATCTGTATGTAAAAAATCCGTATATAATGAATCCATATGTAAAATCCGTATCTAATGCTAAATTTACATATGGATAGAAATCTATCCGTACATAATAATCTGTATGTAAATTAAGAATTTTTTATAGTGTATAAAGTATTTTTAATTTCGTTTAAGTTTTATATGGTAGAAAATAAAAATCATATTAGTTTGAAACATTTATATTAAAAGAAGAACGTTATTAGACTATAAGAAACAACAAAGTAATTAAACATAATTAATAATAATAATTTATAATTTATTTAATAAATTTTCCTAGCCAACATATAGCTCCATCACTGCCTACCCTCTCTCACCACCTGCAGGTTCCCCCTCTCCCATCTCTCTATCTTTCTTCACCATTATCACTTTCATTTGCCTTCTTTAATCTTCAATTTTTATTTTGAGATTTGGTTTAAGTTACTGCTACCAGGATTTTCGTCATTGAAAAATGATACGCAATACGCTGATTCAAGTATAAATGATCTAAACAAAATTTACATCAAATGTAACAAGATCAATTCAGAAAATTTGACTTTTTATAAACCAAAGGCAACTTTATTAAGAAATATTTTTTACATCGTGTGAAAAAGAAACTCTTATTCCTTGGAACACGAAAGTGGTGCACTTGAAATTAAGTAGATGGAAGATGATGAAATGAGTAAAGGGTAAGAAGAGAATGCAGAAAATTAAAACAAAGTAAAAGTACATAGGTGTTATTTCAAACCCAAAACGTCAATGTTAAGGCTTATTATGAAGAAAGAATTATTATACAAGGCATTGAAATCAATCTCTACTATTGTAGTTTATGATGTTGCTCAAAGCCTCAGTCAAAGGCACACAATGAATAAAAATATCCACCTTTGCAGTTGATCCCTGAGACAAGGTTTAGTTATCCATAGGGTGAATTTTTTTTTGTCTTGGAGAAGCAAAATCATTCAAGTGTTGATGGCTTCAAAAGATAGTCTAGCTCCAAAGTTGGCCATAGAATTTTGGCCTGTAACATATTATTAAAACCATGTTAATTCAAGAATCAACTTTATCTAAACCTCTTAAATATTCCTTCAATATCTGTACTTACCAGTTAGAGGAGTTTTGAGAACAAAAAAGCATGCAGCAATGACAATGTAACAGAGAGTAAGAACCACTCCCTTCATGTAGTGTGAAGTTCCATCCTATGAACACAAATCATATCATTAAAAGAAGCAAAACACAATACAACAACATGTATATGATTATCATAATAAGACATTGTGTGTACCTGTAAAGTGAAGGCTGTAATTATAATTGTAAAAGCAAGACATCCAGTTTCAAGAAGACTGAAGTCCAAATCCATTCTTATTCCCATTATCCATGCAACAACCACACTTAATGGAACCTGAAATTGATTGGTCATTACATGATCAAATTTTTGTTGGTAATTATCATCTTAGCCTCTGTTCAAAGCATGATCATATTTTATAGTAATACTTATTCAGCCTTACCACAAACATAGAAATTTGAGTTGCAGATCCCATGGCCACTCCCAAAGATATGTCCTGCATAATGTTATTGACCACATATTACCATTCATTAATTTTGAAGCCAATTAATAAACTTTAAGCCTTAATTGACAAACCGTACCAACTTGTTTTTGTAAGCAAATATGATTGAACCAGCATGTTCTGCTGCATTTCCAACAATTGGAAGCAAAATTATGCTAATGAAGCTCACAGAAATTCCCCAAGATTCTGAAGCAGCCTAGTTAAGTTCAAAAAATAATTATAACCGTTCATGCCTTAAAAAAAGTCATGGTTATCAGAATCATTAGATAGATACCTCGATTGTTCCCACTACATATTCAGAAAGCAAAGATATGACCATTGTCATACCCACCAACCACGTAAATGCACTCCAAAATCCTATCTCTGCCTTCTCTTCATCTTCCTCCTGCTGTACAACAAACAAACCCTTAACCTTAGCATACTCAAAATTTCAAAGAATGGTATATTTTTTCTGATCAAATTAACTATGTACATTGAATTCACAGATATGATGTGGCTAAATATATATGTAGTAAAATTGAAAATATAAATAAACTGTGCTTAGTACCTCTTGTGCATCAAACAATTTTCTATGAGTTTTTAACTGGAAGAAGATGTAAGCAATGTATGCTAGAAGCATAACAACACTGCTTGCTCTGGACAACTGAAGAATGTTGGTAGCTATGGAATGATGGGCCCCTCCTAAGGCGTATCTGAACAGCAATGGCAGCAAATGGCACAGCAACCCCAGCAACAGAAGCAGTGAGTTTACATCAGCCTGTTTCTGTTCATCAATGGTCAAGTATCAAAACAAATTAGTTAGGAACAAAAATTCAGATGAACAATGTAAAGATGGGTTAATTATGTTTTCAAGTCTAAGGATTAAAATATGTCTATTTCACCAGATCATTCAATAAGTTATTGGTAATATAATTGTTATAAAAAAAAAGAATGATAGATTAAGAAGTGATGAATACTCTGTCATATCTTTGCTCTCTCTTGAGATTGGCTAAACCACCACAGAGGAGTGAGCTTCCAAGAACCAAGAGAAGGTTTGAGAGAATGGAACCAAGCAAGGACAACTTCACAACATTTACTTTGTTCTGATGAAGAGCTAATAATGCTATGATCATCTCGGTTGCATTTCCACAAGTTGCATTAAGAAGCCCTCCAACTGAATTAACATCCACAAACCAAAACCAAATTTGTTACTTAATTTCCTTAATATGCAAAGTAAATCTCAGTGCATAGCTAAATTTCTTCTATTTGTAGCACATAGGAGTTTGAATTATGGTACCTGTAGGACCAGTATAATATGCAATTTGCCTTGAAGAGTAATAAAAGTGAAGAAAAGAAAAGAAAAAGTTAGAAACACTTGAAAAAGTGCAGGGATTCTGTAGAGTTAGAAGTGACTTGCAAACTTACTCAGTTAGGAAGCTGACACGTTCAGCTAAAGGAGCAAGTCCAAGGAGGCTGAAAGCAAAAATCCAAGGCTACGTGGCAAAAGGGAAGTTAGATTTTATGCTGAACAATGCAGATTTAATTATATGGTATGATATGATCAACCCTTTCTATAAACTACTTAATTCATACAAGGTAACAGAGCTTAATTATGTAAATTATAAATTATAGTACACGTGGCTTTTAAGTAAAAAGTTAGAGAGCTAAAAATTATATATTACACTTTTTTTTAATAATTTGTATACAAGTTGATGAAGAAAATATAATGAAATACTAATTAACGATATATATATATATATATATATATATATATATATATATATATATATAACATGTGTCATTTAGTTAATAATAACAACATTCTAGTCTTAGAAGTAGTAGCCAGTGTCATTTTAATAACCGAGAAAATGTTCTGAAATAATTTTGTAAATTTAACCACTTTTACCAACATTTTAATATTTAAACATATGTATAAATTTTATCATTTTAATTACATATTTTTCAATTTTTTTTTATTAATATGGTTGTTGATTTAAGTTTTCAGAATTATTTTAAATTTCTTTAATTTAAAGACTAATATGACTACGTTTCACAAATTGAAAGGACTATTTATACATGAGAAATTTGCATGTATACCATCAACTGGTGCAAAAATTGTGTAAAAAACCACTTGGTGAAATAAGTGATATTTAAATGTATTACCACAACTACAAATATAGGTTTACAAATAGCATATATATGAGCAAATTGAGTTTAAAATAAGAAAACAAAAATATTTTGCATGAATTATAATGCACCACTCACCCTTCCAAAGCCATAAAAACTTGCAACTACAGCCAAAGGGACTGCTGGAAAAAGCACAACAAGCTTAGTACCTAGAAACACCACTTGCAAATTCGTCATCAAATTCCTAAGCATTTCTAAACGACCATTACTACTTGCCACCACAACTTCTTCTGACTTCTTTCTCACCATTGCTGTCTTCTCATTGTTGTTCTCCAAATCTTCATTCTCCATTGGTCGTGATGTGGTGCCCTCCGAGTAGTTGCTCATGTGCACAAACTTGAGAGTGAAAAAAAATTATTACACTTATTTTCTCTATTGGGGAGTGAAGTGTGAGTTAGCTTAAATATGTAGGACAAGAAGGAAGAATTGAATGTGTTATGGAGTACGATGATTCTGTTGTGTTGTAGAGGGAAAATATTTTGGTGGTTTCATTGTATACACATAACCAAGGTGCCATGGTGGCTTTCCAATGTACAAGCCATGAAGTGCAATGAAGCTTCTCGGAATTTTCGCCATCTCTTGCTTGAGTTAGCCACTTATAGATGATGAGCGTGTTCACTATTGTAACGGGTTTTGGTTTTGTTTATGTTCATGGGAAATTTGGAACAAGAGAACTATAACTTACGTTGTACCTACTCCATTATTTGAAAACCCCACCATACGTTAAAAGTGTGTTTAAACCATAGAATCTTGAACTATAGTGTAAAAATCAATAAACCGAGTAAATATTTTAAAAATCCCGAAAAATTCTGATGGGAGATCATTGAAATATTTAAAAAAGTTATTTTTTTTTTTCAAAATACAAAATATTGTTATATTACTATATTTTCAACCACCATTGCTTGGTGAGAAGAAAGAAGAAAAAGGATTAAAATTATTTACTTTGGTGGGGGAAAATGTCTTGTACTTGCTTTAGCTGAGGCACGAATTATGTATATAGTTAACTTATGAGGCATTAACGAAGGAACAATTTTGGAACAGAACATTAACGATGGAACATGAATCTTCCTATTTTTATTACACATATCCTCTAGTATTTCAGTTTTGTTTGTATAGTTTGTCATTTATATTTTGTTGTTATATAGTTTGTCATTTTGCGTTGCATTGCTTAACCTTGCACCGGACAGTGGAAAATTCTTAGTTGAGAAAAGTTGGTTACTTTTTGTTTTTTATTGGAATCGACTAGTTTTGTCGCAATTCATATATATATATATATATATATATATATATATATATATATATATATATAGAACAGTTCAATTTTATTTTGTGAATTACAAATATTAGTATAAATGTGATTGCATTGCATTAGGGGTCGTTTTTTATTTTCCAAAGAAAAATTCCACGTTGTATTTCAGAACAAACAATCCCGACAGGAAGAATGTTTCAAAAAAAGGGTTTGAAAGCTTCCGAAATAAAGTTGAGGAAACGAAGAGAAGGAGGAAGATGAGTAATAGAATTGTTGTTTAAAATACTATTAATTATTTATTTTTCGTTTTTTAAATAATTTAGCTCCTTATAATATTATTTATTAATACTATAATAATAATAATAATAATATTATTATTAATTATTAATATTACTATTATTATTAACAATATTACTATTATTATTATTATTACTTCTATTATTATTATTATTACCAGATTAAATTTGTTGATAAATTTGTGATTAATTTATCGACAGATTTATTGATAGATAATCTGATGATAAATTTTTTTATCTATAATTTTGTCATTAATTATCGACAGATTATATTTATTGATAAATTGATTATAAAATTTTTCGTTACTAATATTTGTTAAAATGATATTTTATTAATGGATTTGTAGATGTAACAATTCTTTATCAGTAAAAGAACTTTTATTGTAGTGTTATCTACTTTTTTCATTGTTAACAACTTTAGCATAACTCTTTGACGCATCATTAGCAGAGATAACAAGAGTATAATGAAATTGACTAGTAGATAACCTCTTCTCATAATTGATAGCAGAAAGAAATAGGGTATATAACATTGTCGGATTGATCAGTGTTATTAGTTTTGACATGATTAATATTATGATGGTAATCTTTTAAAAAAGTGTTATTAGTTTTGACATGATTAATGTTACGATGGTAATCCTTTAAAAAAGTGTTATTAAATGATTAATATTATGATGGTAATCTTCTAAAAAAGTATGTGTCTTTCTATTTGTAGTAAAGCCTCTAATACCCTGACAATTTTGATTGTGATGAATTTTATCTATATTATCATGGTTAAAGTTACTTATACAATCTTTATCAGAAATAGGGTCAAAAAATTAAAGTTGTTTTCAACAGAATTTTCTTCCACATACGCTTGATTCCTTTTATATGAAAAATGACTTTCATAAAAGCTTACATCTTTGGAAACCAGAACGTGTCCACCATCAAAGTCTAAAACAATATACCCTTTGCTATCACTCTTATATCCAAGAAAAACACATTTCAACATCTAAAACAATATATCTTTGTTGTCACTTTTATATCCAGGAAAAACACATTTTTTTTTTGTTATGGGTCTAACTTAGATCTATTTCTTTCAGTTGTACAAACAAAACATAATGATCCAAACACTTTTAAATCATGCAAATGAAGAAGTTTATTATGAAACAATGTATAAGGTGATTTCTTTCCTAATATGCCAGAAGAGATTTATTTATTATATGAACAACATGTAACACAGGAAAGGACAAATAAATTTCAAGTATTTTAGACTAAAAAATCAAGTTTTTAGTAATATTGAGAACGTATTGATGCTTTTTTTCCACAACAAAAATTTGTTGCGGCGTTTCAACGTAACTAGTTTGATGAATAATCCCAAAACTGTCATATAAATCTTTATAAGCAAACATAATATTAATATACCTCAACATTTTAATTCTAACATTAAATTGGTTATATATTATATTAATGAAACTCGTTATGGTAACTCTAGTTTCACATTTATTTTTCATGAGAAAAACCTAAGTGTATCGACTATAGTGGTCAACAACATTTAAAAAAACACTATGTCTGTAAATAGAAAAAAAAACATTATGTCTATAAATAGAAGAAATGACGAGAGGGTCCTATATAGTAACATGTATTAAATCTAATATATGTTTGGAAGACGCAAAAAGGGAAATTTACGTTGTTTAGCATAATGACAGTTATTACAAATATTGTTTTCTTTGAATAAATATAGGGATGAGTATCATTGATACGCCGAAGAACTTTACTATATGAATGTTCCAATCTTTCAATCCAAATGTCTTGATCAGGTCTATTGTAATTTAACTAGACCAATGATCTTCGATGCGATTAGGTCATGTATCTAACGCTAAATGAAAGTTAGTTTGTAATTCGTTGAACAGAAATCAAATTAAATGTTAATTTGGGAATGTAAAGAATATTATATAAGATCAAATTTTCTGAAAATTTGACGGCATCAACTTGTATAATATTAATTTATCCATATAAGTAAGATCTGAGTACTTACTGAGTCATTACTCTGCTGAGCTATGGTCGTTGTGGAATTGTGGATATTGCCGAACTATAGTCGGATAATTACATTATTTTATATTAAATTCTATTATTTAATCTTATTTTCCTTGTTAAACTACTTAATCCCTTTTCCTTTCTATGAACTGCATTGTAAAGAGAATGAAATAGTAATAATAGTTTTCAACAATTCTGTTTCTCTTCACTCTTTCTCCTTTTTTATGTTTCGTCTCTGCATTTCAAATTCCATGCTTATTTTCAAGATGGAGCGGGATCATCCCGCTCTGCTCCGTTGTGCCAAGATATCTTTTCTATCATCTTTCTTTCTTTTTTCGTTCTTGATTGCCTCTTTAATTTTGGTTCAATTTTTTTTTTCTGATGGAGCTTTCACAGAATCCTTCAAGCGCAAATTATTTGCATCCAGGCGAGAATCCTGGAATGGTTCTTGTCACACCACAACTGGATGGGTCAAATTATCATTCTTGGAGTAGGTCAATGAAACGTGTCTTACAGTCAAAGAACAAATTCAAATTTGTAAATGGAGAAATTATAGAACCAGTACACACCGACAAACTCTACGATGATTGGGAACGGTGCAACGTTATGGTCATATCACGGATCACACGAACGCTGACTACTCAAATTGCACAAAGCACGGTCTATATTGATAATGCAATCACTTTCGTATTTCAGATCTCCTTCAAGAAATCAATTCTATCAAACAAGGAGAAAGAACAATTACTAACTACTACACAAATTCAAAGATTTTATGGGAAGAATAAGATTCTTTGAGACCACTGTCGACCTGTACGTGTGTTGTGAAATGCAGTTGCAGTCTGATCAAGACCATCGCGAACTACAGAGACTCAGAATGGGTCATGTGTTTTCCTAAGGGATTAGGAGAAACGTATAATGTTGTGAAGACACAAGTATTACTCATGGAACCACTTCCAGGTATCAACCGAGTCTTCTCTCTTGTTCTACAACAAGAAAGACAGTTGCATGAGAATGAAAATCTTGAAACAATAATTCTGATCAACAATGCAAGCAATCAGAATCACAATCAAAAGATAAACAATAAGAATGGAAATATAAATGTTGGATGGAGAAATTATGGTAGAGGAAGAGGAAAGAATTTTGGTAAACAGTGCTCGTACTGTAACAAGATGAATCACACGGCCGATGAGTGCTATTCAAAGCACGGGTTTCCTCCTTGGATAAGGCAGAAACAGTATCATACCACCAACACCATTGAAAAATATGAAGGACACGATGATATTGATACTAAAGATTCACCACAAAGTCAACAATTTAATGATCAGATCATGAAAACCATAGGTCCTGAACAGCTGCAACAACTTGTGGATCTTCTGCATTCTTCCAATAACAAAGAAAAGGCCATAAACAGCACCATTGGAGAGTGTTCAACACAACATCTCAATAAAGGTAACAAGATCTGGATTTTGGATACTGGTGAAACAGATCATGTGGCGTGTTCAATGTCCTTATTTATCAGTCACTATAAAATCAAACCCATAAAGATTAAACTACCAAATGATAATCAAGTTTGTGCAACACATGCTGGAACCATTTATCTGTCTAAAGATATCATAATACATAATGTATTATATATTCCTAAATTCACGTTAAACATCATCTCTGTTCAATGTTTAATATCTGCTTTAAATTATCAACTTGTTTTCTCACATCATATTTGTCAGATTCAGAAGAAGAATACATTCAAGATGATTGGACGAGCTGAGATGAAAGATGGGCTTTATCGTCTCATTGTTTCAGATTGTGATAATCTTGTATTCTCTATACATCGAAATGTTTGTTTTGAACATGTTAAAGATATCAATATTTGGCATTGGAGACTTGGTCATCCATCTGACAAGATTCTTGAATGTATTTCGAAAAATTATGATGGCATACATTTTGATAGAAATATATTCTGCACTCCTTGTCATTTAGCCAAACAACACAGGTTACCTTTTCCTCTCAGTAAAACTGTTACTGACAATGTTTTTGATTTAATTCATATTGACATTTGGAGACCTTTCAATACTCCTTCTATACATGATCATAGATACTTCCTTACTATTGTTGATGACTTTACTAGACATACATGGGTATACTTAATGAGAAATAAAAGTGAAACTAGAGGTCTTCTGCTGAGTTTTGTTAATCTCATCAAAAATCAGTTTAACAAAACAATCAAAACTATTAGAACTGATAATGGTCAAGAATTTTACTGGAAATAATTTTATGATAATAATGGCATCATTCATCAAACTACTTGTATTGAAACACTTCAACAGAATTTCATTGTTGAAAGAAAACACCAACATATTTTAAATGTTACTCGTTGCCTTATGTTTCAATCTAAACTTCCAAAAATCTTTTGGTCTTATGTTGTTATCCATTCTGTTTTTCTCATTAATCGCCTCCCCTCACTTGTTATTCGTAATAAAAGCCCTTTTGAATTGCTTTACAATGAAGTACCTAATATTTCTGATTTGAGAGTTTTCGGATGCTTATGCTTCGTTTCTACCCTCGAACAAAATAGAAACAAGCTCGATCCTAGAGCTCGACGATGCATATTTCTTGGTTTCAAAGCAGGAACGAAAGGTTATGTTGCTATGGACATTACCACCAGAGAGATATTCATTTCACGTAATGTTATCTTTTATGAATCTTTCTTTTATCCTTTCAATAATACTTCTGATAAAGATAGAGTTGATTGCAACAATGATTCATGTGAATATATATGCAATGATGTTCATGATGAATATATTAAGAGAAATAGGGACACTGGCACTATGCACGATGTTGCGGAAGATGACGTCGAAGAAATTGAAAATAACATTGAAACTGATATCTTGAGAAGGTCAAATAGAACTCGAAAAGCCCCAACTTTCTTGAAAGATTATCATCAACAACTAATGATGTCCATAAACCATGAAGGAGTAAAGAACAATCTCATTGAAAATAATGCCGAGGAGATTGATCATGAAATAAAGAAATCTAAAAAGGTATACTATTCTTTGAGCTTCTACATATCATATAAAAGATTATCAAATAAACATCTAAATTATCCTCTTTCTCTTTCAACCCAAACTGAGCCTCAATCATACGAAGAAGTTATGGAAAGTCCAGAATGGAAATAGGCCATGCAAAATGAAATTAAAGCACTTGAAGCGAATGATACCTGGAAAATTGTTGACCTACCAATTGGAAAAACTCTCATAGGATGCAAATGGGTCTATAAAATCAAGCAGAAAGAATATGGAAATATTGAAAGATACAAGGTACGCCTTGTAGCAAAGGGGTATACTCAACGTGAGGGCATAGACTACACTGACACATACTCTCCTATAGCAAGAATTGCAACCATTCGCACTATCTTTGCAATCACCGCAATCAAAGATTGGCACCTAGAGCAACTGGACATTGACAACACATTCTTACATGGAGATCTAAAGGAGGAAGTGTACATGAATTTACCTCCTGGAATCACTAAAAGGAATATTAATCAAGTGTGTCGCTTAACGAAGTCTTTATATGGGTTGAAACAGGCAAGTAAACAGTGGTATGAAAAACTCACATCTTTTTTACGTAATATCAGCTTCACACAATCCTCTGCAGATAACTCTTTATTTCTTAGAAAAACAGAGTCGTCTTTTGTAGCACTACTGATATACGTAGACGACATCATATTGGCAGGTAATTGCATGAACGGCATCAAGGAGATTAAAAATCAACTACATACAACGTTTAAGATTAAAGATTTGGGTCAATTGAAATATTTTCTTGGGTTGGAGATTTCCAAAACCCATGAAGGAATACACATCTGCCAAAGAAAGTATGCACTTGACATTCTTGCAAATACATGAATGTTAAATGCAAAACCTGAATACTCCCGTGGCAAAGAGAAATGAAAACCTGTTTGACCAGACTCTAAGTACATATGATGCATCAAACTATCGAAGGATCATAGGGCAATTATTGTATCTAGTCAACACAAGACCAAATATAAGTTTTATTGTACAACTTCTTAGTCAATTTGTTCAAGCACCTTCAAAGTATCATCATCAAGTTGTACAACGCATTCTCAGATATATTAAGTCTTCACTTGCACAAGGTATTTTCTATCCCAAAACTTCCATTATACAATTGAAGGCTTTTAGTGACTCTAACTGGGCCTCTTGTTCTATTACATGTTACTCTACCACTAGCTATTGCATATACCTCGAAGAATGTTTGATATCATGGAAAACAAAGAAGCAAAGTACAATTTCTCGATCCTCCTCAAAAGCCGAGTATAGTGCCTTAGCTACTACGTGTTGTGAAATACAATGGTTGATTTACTTACTTAAAGATTTATGTATCACCCCTTGCAACATTGCAAGTTTATTCTGTGACAGTGAATCTGCTAGACACATTGCTCATAACAACAGTTTTCATGAACGCACTAAGCATATTGAGATTGATTGTCATGGGGTGAGAGAAAAGCTTGAACAACAATTTTTTCATCTTCTCCCTATTCGATCTATGGAACAACCTGCAGACATATTTACAAAGGCTCTTGATCATGAGGTTTTTCGAAGACTTGTTTCCAAGCTGGGAATATTGAGTATCCACTCTCCAGCTTGAGGGAGGGTATTAATTTATCCATATAAGTCAAGATTTGAGTACTTGCCGAGCCATTACTCTGTTGAACTATGGTCGTTGCCGAGTCGTGGATATTGTCGAGCTATAGTCGGACAATTACATTATTTTATATTAAACTCTATTATTTAATCTTGTTTTCCTTGTTAGCTGCTTATTCCCCTTTTCCTTTCTATAAAAACAATTCTAATTGCATTGTAAAGAGAATGAAATAGTAATAATAGTTTTCAACAAATCTGTTTCTCTTCACTCTTTCTCCTTCTCTGTGTTTTGTCTCTACATTTCAAATTCCATGCTTATTTTCAAGATATAACATGAACATTATTTGGTATTTTGAAAATTATGGACTTTATTTTGTAAAATTTGACAAACGAAGATTTTAGATGTGCTACGTGATCAGTAGCCTTATCATTCCTTTGGGAAGGAAACTTAGAAAATATTTACTCTATCATATCCAAATTTTGTTTCTCCAATTATCTTCAAAATCTTTTAAACATGTTCTTGAGTAAATTGAGTATTTTTTTTTTTACTAAGAGTATTGCGGTCCTTTGATTCACTCCTATCAACTTTAACAGTACTAATAAAGTTATTGTCATACAAAACACATTGTCACAACATGGGATTATCCATGCTATCAGAATCTTTCTTTTGCTTCTGCATTAGATTTTTAGGTATCTATATGACAAAAAACAGCAAAAAGAAGAAGAACAAACAAGAATAGAAAACAAAGAGCAAATAACAAAAAAAGTACAATAACAAAAACCCAAAGGAACGAAGGAAGAATAGCGGATAGTTAACCCGCTTTCATGTCATATTAGGTTTTTTATTCCATGATGGTAAGCGTAACTAAGTAGATGGAGGCAGAGTAGAAGAATGAGATAGAACAGCCAAATGCAAAAAATTGTCTAACTTGTATGCAAACATCATGTGGAAGGAAGGAAAGAAGGAAGACACGTATATAAGAAAAAAGAAATATTTTTCTTTTTTATTAAAATGAAGAACCTATATGGCCTATAACTTTTTATCTTTCAATAGTCATTATAAATAATGGTTGATAGTTTGAATATATTGTGATTATTGTATATTTTTATTATATATATGTTTTCATTTAGTAATATTCCATGAGATATGATTGGTTACATTGGATAGGTATTGATTGTATTAGCGGATCTTGAACGGATTTGAACGGATCTATAAGAGAAAGTTTAGGAAACCATTGTTGTATATATTTTAATCTTCTGAGAAATAAAGTGATGGGAGTATTTTGTCATCTAGCCAGACCCATATACACCCAACATATTAAATCATGGCTGAAGAACCCAATGATGGTGACCGTCAACGGAAAACTATCTCAACTTACGACATAACCACTCTTGACAATCTTGATCACTTGATTATGCAGGTACAATTGAAGGTGTTAGAATATTATTATCAGAGAATATTAGTAAGAATATCAGAGATAATCAATGGAGTATCAGAGAATATTAGTAAAATATCAAAGAATATCAAATATATTTATTTAGAATAATTTCTATATTTAGTTTCCTAGAATTTATATTAAGTGAGCTGTTGTAAACAAAAAGAGTACATTCAAGAATAACCTTATTCCATGTTATCATATTCTTTGTTCATTTTGTGTGTTCATAGTTATCATATCCTTATTTAACCTTTCATAACCCTCGATGTCATTGCAAGATGGTATCACAACGTTGTTAGATTCTGGAAATTCAGAAACCAACATCAATGTACCATTATCCCTCACGGCCGAAAAAAAACCAAAAATGTCATTTTTAAATGATGAAATTGGAAACAACATGAATCAAAACCAGAATAACTCTTCAACTATTACTGATGAGCAAATTTTGCAAATTGCAAATATGCTTCGTAATGGCCTAGGGATTCAGCAAACACAAGCCAATCTTGACAAGGGACAAGGATGAAGTCGCTCAGAAACTGTCGGACGACATCTATCACAACGACACAAGGAAGACAAAAGCCACCTTCACTGTACTCATTGTAGAATGAAGAAACACACCAAGGAGACTTGCTTCAAAATTGTGGGTTATCCCAAATGGTAGGAAGATTCCAAACCAAAAAATCGTAAGGCTGCTAGCGCCGCTGTCACTCATGGAAGGGGAAAAGAGAAAAGGATATTAGCTCAAGAAAATCTGATCAGTGGATTTTTGATTGTGGAGCAACTGACACCATGACCCATGACCCAAACGATTTTGACAGTCTCTCTACACCTATTATAACCCATATTGAAACAGCCAATGGAGAATTAGTTGCGGTCCAAGGAGGGGGCTCAATTGTTTTTTCAGAAAAATTAAAATTAAAAAATTGTCTCTATTTTTCTGCACTATCATCAAAATTACTTTCTCTAAGCCAAGTTACAAAGGAGCTGAATTGTGTGGTTCTCATGTTTTCTAATTTTTGCATTTTACAGAAATTCTTACGAATGAGATCATTGGGTGTGGTACTGAACGTGAAGGTCTTTACTACATTGATGAGGTTGTTCGAAAGGGACATGTCATGCTTGCTCATGGAACAGTTACAAGGCAACTCTGGTTATGGCATAGACGTTTGAGACATCCTTCATTTGGGTACCTTAAGATTTTATTTCCTAGTTTATTTACTAGTAACATTGAGTTCATCAGATGTGAAACTTGTATACGGGCAAAGAATCATAGAGTTACTTTTTCTCTTAATAACAATAGAGTAAATTCTACTTTTTCATTAGTACACTCTGATGTGTGGGGCCCAACTCCTAATTCCCATAATAATCAGTTTTAGTATTTTGTATTATTTGTGGACGATTTCTCTCGCATGACATGGGTATTCTTTTTAAAACACAAATCTGAAGTACTTGATAAGTTCTGTGTATTCTATCAAATGATTCACACTCAGTTTGACAAGAAAATCCCAGTACTTAGATTAGATTCCCCCAACATCCTTAACCACAAAACACTCCTACAGATCCTAACTACTCAGACTGATTTTCCTCCTGTCCAAATGTTACCACCACGAGTTTTTGGGTGCTCTGTGTTCGTTCATATTCCTAAAGCAAACAGAACTAAATTTGATCCATGTGCTAAAAAATGTGTCTTTGTTGGATATGCTACACATCAAAAAGGGTATCGATGTTACAACCTAATCACTCACCGTGTACATGTGACTATGGATTGTGATTTTTTAGAATCAGAATATTTCTTCAGTAGCCAACTTGATATTCAGGGGGAAAAAAGTAGTGAACCACCAAGTTGGTTAAGTAGCCTTAGTTGCCAAGTAACTGTTTCAAAAGAGCAAGTAGATGGAGCCAACGAGCATGTTTCTGTCAACGTAGGAGGGACCAACACAACCAATGAGGATCCTTCTGAGAATGTCCAACAAGAGGTAAGTGATCTTCACTCTACTGAGTTGTCATCTGTTATAAATGAAGTCACTAACAATGACAAATTAACACCAGAATCAGAGCCTTTCACACTTCTGCCAAGAAGAAACAAAGGGGTACCACCTGACCGATATTCTCCAGAACATGTTCCCTGAAATTTCAAGTATCCTATAAGATAACTAGAGAAGGAGTGACAGACATTGCAAGAGCTTTTCTTACCTCTCTTCTACCTGAAGATATTCCTAAAATAGTTCACGAAGCCAGTAAGAAGGGCGAATGGAGAGAAGCTATAAAAATAGAGATGGATGCTCTAGAAAATAATGAAACTTGGGAGGAGTGCATCTTACCAACAAGGAAGAAACCAGTAGGGTGTCGATGGGTTTTCACCAGTAAACATAAAGCAGATGGCACCATTGAGTGATATAAGGCAAGATTGGTGGCAAAAGGCTATACACAGACTTATGGCATTGACTACTCAGAGACTTTCTCACCAGTTGCAAAAATTAACATCATCAGAGTACTATTTTCAATAGCAACAAACAAAAATTGGCCACTCCATCAGTTTGATGTCAAGATTGCTTTTCTGTATGGGGATTTGAAAGAAGAGGTGTACATAGAAGCTCCTCTAGGGTTCTCTAAAGACTTCCAAAGAAATGAAGTCTGCAAATTAAAAAAGGCACTCTATGGGCTTAAGCAATCTCCACATGCTTGGTTCGGAAGGTTTACGGTGGCCATGAAAAGGTACGGGTACAAACAAAGCAACTCTGACCATACTTTATTCTTGAAAAGAAAAGGAGATTTGATCACATGCCTAATAATATATGTGGATGACATGATTATAACCGGAAGTGATATAGAAGAAATATCATAACTGAAGAATAACTTGTTCAGAGAATTTGAAATGAAAGACTTAGGTGGACTAAAGTACTTCTTGGGAATAGAGGTTCTTCGCTCTAACAAAGGGATCTTTATTTCCCAAAGAAAGTACATCATGGATTTGCTTGCAGAAACATGAATGGTTGATTGTAAATCAGCAGATACTCTTATGCAAGTTAACCATGGTTTAAAGTTTGAGGAATGAGCTAATCTGGCAGATAAAGAGAGGTACCAACGGTTAGTTGGGAAATTGATTTATCTGTCACACACTCGACCAGATATATCATATGTAGTGGTGATAATAAGCCAGTTTATGCATCAATCTCAAGAGGATCATATGGAAGCTACCATGAGGATTGTCCGACACTTGAAGGGGACACCAGGAAGCGGGATCATGTTCCAAAAGCATGGACACTTAAACATTGAAGCTTATACTGATGCTGATTGGGCTAGTATTCCGAATGACAGAAGATCTACATCGGGCTATTTTACTCTTATGGGAGGCAACTTGGGGACATGGAGGAGTAAGAAGCAGAAAGTGGTTGCTCTTTCAAGTGCCGAGGCTGAATTCCGAGAATTACCAAAGGTATAACTGAAGTCTTATGGATCAAAAAGTTGATAACCGAGATTGGTTTTCCACCACAACTACCAAGTCAGTTAAAGTGTGATAGCAAGGCAGACATGACTGAACCAAGCACGTTGAAGTGGACAGACACTTCATCAAGGAGAAGATTGAGGATAGCAGTATTGAGCTTTCATTTGTAAGATCAGAAGACCAATTAGCAGACATTCTCACCAAAGCTGTTACAGGTAAAGCATTTACCCGTGTCCTCAGCAAGCTAAGCATTGGTGATCCCACTGCTCACCTTGAGGGGGGTGTTAGAATATTATTATCAGAGAATATTAGTAAGAATATCAGTAGAATATCAAAGAATATCAAATTTATTTATTTAGAATAATTTCTATATTTAGTTTCCTAGAATTTTATATTAAGTGAGCTATTGTAAACAAAAAGAGTACATCCAAGAATAACCTTATTCCATGTTATCATATTCTTTGTTCATTTTTTATGTTCATAGTTATCATATCCTTGTTTAACCTTTCATAACTCTCGATGTCATCGCAAGAGAAGGGTCATTCAACTGAGAAGATAACCAGTAAGCAAGTATCATGGATAATAGGCACAGGAGCCTCAAACCACATGACAAGAAATTTGAGTGATTTACATAACTTTACGAGTCATATCTCCATGTCCTATTGGTTTACCAAATGGAAGCAATATTAGGGTTACCAAGGAGGGCATAACTTTACGAGTTATATCTCCATGTCCTGCGACATAAAATGTTTCTTGCAATAATACATGCAGACCGTGAACCTGTGACATATTCTGAGGCAGTAAAAGATGAAAGATGGGGAGATGCAATGCAACGTGAGATATAGGCATTGAAAAAAATGATATGTGGGAGATAGATGACCTACCACCAAACAAGAAGGCACTAGGTTGCAAATGGGTCTACAAAATCAAGTATCACTCTGATGGCACAGTGGAAAGATTCAAAGCTAGGCTTGTAATCTTTGGGAATCACCAAGTTGTAGGGATTGACTACATTGAGACTTTTGCTCTAGTTGCTAAGATGACTACAATGCGAGTATTTCTTATAGTAGTAGCTGCAAAGAATTGGGAGGTTCATCAAATGGATGTTCATAACACCTTTCTTCATGGTGATCTTGAAGAGGAAGTTTATATGAAGTTACCGCCTGGTTTCCAAGTCTCGGTTCCTGACAAGGTATGTAAGTTGAAAAAGTCACTTTATGGGCTTAAGTAGCCTCCTCGATGTTGGTTTGCTAAACTCTCAGCTGCATTGAAAGGATATGGGTATCAACAATCATACTCAGATTATTCTTATTCTCCATGAACAATGGTAACATTTACCTCAGTGTGTTTATGTATGTTGATGATCTAATTGTTGCAGGAAATGATAGTGCAACTATCCATAGATTTAAATCCTATTTGAGTACTTGTTTTCATATGAAAGATTTGGATGTCTTGAAATATTTCCTTGGTGTTGAAATCACGCGAAGTCCAGATGGATTTTACTTGTGTCAAAGGAAATATGCACTTGATATAATTTCTGAAGTTGGTTTGTTGGGTGTTAAACCAGCTCTTGTTCCTCTGGAACAAAATCATCGTTTGACTTTGTCCACTAGTAAACTACTTGCTGACCCAGAGTCGTACCATCGCTTGATTGGACGATTGATTTATCTGTGCTTCACACGGCCTGAACTATCCTATTGTATTCATGTTTTGTCTCAATTCATGCAACAACCAAAGGAGGGTCATTGGCACACAAGTTGTTCATTATTTGAAACAGAATCCAGGACAAGGTATCTTGTTGAGTAATAAATGTGACCTACGCCTACATGGATGGTGTGATGCCGATTGGGCTGGTTGCGTGTTGACACGAAGATCACTTACGGGTTGGATAATATTTCTTGGTGACTCTCCTATCTCTTGGAAGAAGAAAAAGCAACATATTGTGTCCAAATCGTCTACTGAAGTTGAGCATCGCTCAATTGCTATGACTATTTGCGAATTAAAATGGGTGGAGGGAATTTTATCTAGTCTTAACTGATACACACTACACCCATGCTACTACATTGTGATAGTCAAATTGCTCTACATATATCTCAAAATCCAGTTTTTCATGATAGAACCAAGTACACTGAAGTAGATTGTCATTTTGTTCGTGATGCCATTATTCTCGAGGATATTAGTTCCAGTTTTGTTCCCACCAATGAGTAACTTGCAGATATTTTTACCAAGGTATTGGGAAAATAACAGTATTGTTTTTTACTTCACAAGTTGGACATTCGAGATCTTCACACTCCAACTTGGGAGGTATTGTGATTATTATATATCTTTATTGTATATTTATTTTTATTTAGTAATATTCCATGAGATATGTTTGGTTATATTTGGTAGATATTGATTGTATTAGCGGATCTTAAACGGATCTGTAGGAGAAAGTTTAGGAAAACACTGTTGTATATATTTTAATCTTGTGAGAAATAAAGTGATGAAGGGTATTTTGTCATAATATAATTAAATATTTTATCAATATTACATATTTACATAAATTTAGATTTTTTTTAATTTAATTTTTTTCATACTATATTTCTTTCATTTACTTACATTAAGTAATGAATCATCTTTAAATTTAAATTTTCTTATTTCTTATATTTGTAGTAAATTTTTCTTTTTTACTAGGAACTCCAATTTAGGATGGAAAAGTTTTCAATGACCTGATTTTTGGATTACTATCTACAACTACATACTAATATCTTTTTATGAGAAGTAGTTTTTATGTGCATAGAACGTAGTTGAGATGCCTTTGGCGATTTGTTCATCACAAATGCGTTAAACAATTTTTAAGAGAACATGTATTAAAAGTTGCACTTTCTATCTATAGTTAATTAAACAACTTTAAGTACAAATAAAAAAAATTTGTTCTTAAACATATTTGATATCAATTTTTTCATTTGTTTTTCATCAACTTCAAAGCATAAATAAAATTGGAAAGTTTTTTTAAACACTAATGTAAAAGTATTAATCTAATCTATATATTTTTTATTCCAATTATTTAATTGATTTATCAGTAGGAGTTATTGCGAATTCTTTTGAATTATTTTCTTTAGCAAATTAAGCAATAAAGTGGATAAATTAAAAAAAGTAATGAGTTTTCTTTAGTGTCTTCTATTGAGATGAGATTTATATTGTATCAGGTTTTTCTATTTCAAGCACTCAAACAGTCTTTTTCAATAAGCTTTATAAAGACTTCAAAGATAAACAAGAGATACAACAACAAAAACAATCAAACAAAACTGCTTTTTATTTTTAAAAAATGAATGCTTATAGAAGTTGGGTTGACTAGCACAACTTTAACATAAATATGAAAAATAATTATCTAAATTGAAAAGAAAAATTGAAAGACATGCTTGGTAGTAAGATCGACTTTATCAACTTAGTAATTATCATTCTTTTGTTTATAGTGTGGAGGAAAGCCTTTATTGTTTAACACTCATATACAGTATGGTTAACATATATAATATTTGATTTTAGTAAGATAAACAATAGTACCTATGAATATAACTATTATGTTAATGACGTGGCTCATAGTTGTCTGAAACATTAGAGATTCTTTAACTAAGTATAAGATAAATTTTATTATTACTTTAATGTGCTACACAAAATTATATTCATAATTTAATTTATGTCGTGGATATTTAGAGATAAAGAAGCATTGTTCATAGAGATAATTGAAGATCTTAAGATAGAATGGAGAACAAATTTCTTAAGAGTGAGAAATACATAAATCTTGTAAAATCTTTATATTTAAAATACATAATTTTATTTAAGTTTGAATAATATAGTTATTTATTTATGAATATATTTAATTCTAAACTATGTAACTATTTGTCTACTATTACAATTTTCACTAGTCCAATTACGAATCGGATTCGATGCACAAATTGTCGAATAAAGTCGGTATAACAAAACCAAACCCAATTAAGTTTGGGCTTCTAGAATGAAACCCAAAGTATAAAATTCTTTAAGACCTTTTTTGGTAAGTTTTTGTGTGCTGAACCCAAAATGTATTGTGATTATATCAAGTTAAAAATATATGTAACTAAAATAAAAAGTTATTTGTCATTAAACATACTTAGTCTAATCAGATTTATTTTCTCAAAGGATATATCATAGTTTTTAAATGAAAAAGTTACAATCATATACTCATCTCATCAAAAGGAAAATATGGAATTAAAATCACACAGAAAATTAAAATTACAATTCAACCTATAGTCTTTAAATGAATTGAATTAAACCCAAAATTTCGCATGCACACTCTATATTATACTCTTTAGATGATTTAAAATAGACAAACAAACATTATATTATATTATTGAAATGAATTAAATTCCTCACCGATACCCTATATTATATTCTTTAGATAAATTAAATAAAATGCACACACAATTCAATTATAGAAAATAAAATTAATACATTTTATTATTTAAATAAATTAAAATGTAATTTTATATAACAGCAATATTTTCAAGAAAATAGGTTTTGTTAAAAATTACAAAATAAATAAGATTTAATTTTAATTTGGAGATAATTTAACAATCACAATTTTTGTAAGATAATAGTACACTCATGATAAAAATATTTAATGTAGTTTTATTTTACTTTCTTAAAAGAAAACTAATTTTACTTTAAGAATAATAGTATATCTATAGTTTACAGTAGAATATAAGTTATTGCCTAGGATAAATTTTCTTTATTTTAAAATGGGTGATGTTTTATAACATAAAAAAAATACAATAAGTGGCATTTTAGATTTCTAAAGTCAGCTTTTATTCCCAAGAAAAATAATTAACAATTTTTTTTTTTCTGAATTGATATACAATCTTGTCAATAACAAGCATAATTAATTTTAAAAAATCCGTACTCATTAAATCTTTATTTTATTCCTTAATCTTTGTAAAAGGCCGTCATGAACCTGCATTATTATCTCTATTAAATTAATATATATATATATATATATATATATATATATATATATATAATTGTAATATTTTATGAGTAATTAATTAAGAAAATAATATAATTTAACAATATATATAATGTTATAAAAGTAATATTAAAAAATTATGTAATTTTTATTTTATAAAAAATATTTAGTTATTTTAAAATAAAGAGAAACTATTCAATTATTTATTTTATTAAATAAATAAATAAATAATTTTTTATTTATTAAAAAGTAAAGTTATTCAATTAGAGGAAGACATAAAAAAAATTATAAAGTGTGTATTTTCTTTATATAATGATATAGATATTGACATATATGGATATATAAGTAAAAATATATTATTAAATTATAAAAAGATTTTCATAAAAAATATTTACAAAATTAAAAGAAATTATGATTTTATTGAAAGTAATATTTTTAATTATGTGAAAAACAATTTTTTATTTTAGGTAACCTTTTTAATTTAAGGAAATGATATAAAATTGTAAAAGTTTGTATAAAAAAGAGAACCTTAATTAATGTAATAGATAAACATCTGAAGTAGGGCTGAAGTTTGTTTAGCAACTTAGTTGTTATCAAAACCAATTCAAGAGTATTAGTTTTGTTTCTACAGTCCTCACAATATTGGTTTTGTTTCTTGAGTTATCAAATACTTTAGAAAGTGGTGCATTCCCATTAATTTTTTGGTCTACAATGGCATTTGCTTTCATTAGTAATAGGACCATGAAACTTATGATTTTCTGAACTAAAAGGTGGTCGGGTTGGTGTAGACGGTGGCGTTATGATCATAGTCATGTGGTTGTTTATTACCGTATGCATAACTTAAACGCAGTGTTTTGATATCAGTGAAAAAACAAAATGCATAACTTAAACGCAGTGTTTTGATTTCAGTGAAAAAACAAACAAGGTAAATCGGTGTCTGCTTAATTTCTCGCCAAGAAGATAGTTTCCAATATTGACGTGGAATTCAAATATTGAAATAGTCCAAAAAGAGTAACAGAGATGGAACAATCACAATATCCTTTAAGAATGATTTTGTGCTTGGTGTGGGCGGTGGAGTCACCATAGCCCGACACCAAAATCTGTTTTTGGCGCGTCCATCTCCTTTCACATCTCCGCAGTTCATAACAAAATCTTTCTTCATCATCTTCTTTCTACTATTTATTGTTTCTTGTGAAAGTTGTGGAATTTGCATGAAGGATCACAACCCATAAAAAAAAAGGATTTTTCTGTCCCATGATCGACCCTCCACTTTCCTCATGGTCACAGACTCCAAACCCACTCCCCGCCGCGGCCTCCTCGTCGGCAACTACTGCCACGACGTCCTCCACCATGACGGCCGCGTCTCCGCCGAGACCCTGGGCGGGGCTGCCTCCTTCATCTCCGTCATCCTCGACGGCCTCTCTCTCCCCTTCCACACCGTCTCCAAGGTGGGTCCGGAATTTGCCTACGCTGCCGCTACATCCTTGCACCCCCCATTAACAATCCCCACATCGCAAACCACCCTCTTCCATGCCCACTTCGGTTCGGGCAACCCGGACCGTCTCCTGAACCGTGTCATTTCCTGCGACCCCATCCGACCGGACGACCTCCCGGTTCAGACCCGGTTCGCGTTCGGCCTGGCTGTTGGGGTCGGTGGGGAGATTCTCCCGGAGACTCTTGAGAAGATGCTCGAGATCTGCGACATGGTGTTTGTCGACGTTCAGGGTTTGATTCGCAGGTTTAGTCCCTCAGACGGTCGCGTTAGCCATGTGGCACTCAGCGAGAGTGGGTTCCTCCACCTCTTACCGCGCGTTGCGTTCCTCAAGGCCTCCGCCGACGAGGCCTCGTTCATCGACATGGAGGAGGCGAGAAGGTGGTGTTGCGTGGTTGTCACGCACGGGAAGGATGGGTGCGAGGTTTTTTGTGAAAACGGTGCGTTTCGGGTGCCGCCGTTCAGGGCTGATCAGGTTGATCCCACCGGCGCCGGGGATTGTTTTCTCGGCGGGTTTGCTGCTGGAATTGTGAGGGGCTTGAGCGTGTCTGATGCGGCTCTGTTGGGAAACTTCTTTGGGTCTTTGGCCGTGGCGCAAGTGGGACCCCTTAAGCTTGATTCCACCTTGTCTCAGGTTTGTTTCTCACAATATTTTTTTCATCAATTTGTTTAGTGGCGATGTTGTTTAGGGTGATTTGAATGGTTAATTTGACAAGCGATTTTGGATTATTGGATTTGTAGTGTAGTAGAAGTGAATAAGAAATACAGAAGGAGAATGGGTTAATGAAAAAATGTAACCTTTGCGGGTAGGGGTTTCTATAGGGTTTTTGTTACCTGAGAATGTGATGTTAGTTATTCTTAATTTGGTCCCAGCTGAAGGCATAACCTTCCATGGCAACTTTCGAGGAGATGAACATAGATTTGAAAGCTCAATTGTTGGTTTCTGAATTGGACATGAATTGAGAGGAGTGTTGGAAATGGTGAATGTTTTTTAATTAGGTTGAGATTTTTGTTGAGCTTTACCTTGTATCAGATTCAGACCTTTCCAACCCCAAACCGCTAGTTTCTTGTCTAGAATACAATAGATATTTAGATTTATGTTGGTTATTCTTTATAGATATATAGATTTTTATTAGCTGAGAATGTGATGTTGGCTATTCTTATTTTGACCCCAGTTGAAGGCATAACCTTCCATGGCAATGCCCTTCCCCAAGGAAGATGTTTTGCCTTTCAATGTGATGTTAGCTGATAAAACTTTAGAATGGCTACTAGTTATTTTTGTGTGTACACCTTTTTACTCATGATTTATATGGAAGCTGACTATGCTTATCAGTGAAAATTTCATTTAAAAATATCAATGTTTCATGGCAACATGCAGACTTTTACAGTTTGTTAGAAACTTGGGATGTGCTATCTGCTACTTATTATTGAGTGATTCTGCTAGCTATGCCATGTCAGAATTGCCGACTTATCTGTTGCCTCTTGTTTTCCTTGGTATTACTCTACAAGGAATGAAACATTTTGTTCATCATGGGCAATTTACAATTAGACAGAGACTATTTGATAATCAGCCTGTTTGGATCCCTGTTATTCACCAATATAGGTGCATCTATTCTAAAGCATTGTATGGTTACTTCTGTGTCTTGCAAGTAATATTTTTAATAGTTTATTGATAGCAATAAATAGAAGTTAATGATCAGAAGCATATACCTGAGAAGATTGTATTTGTCACTCCATTAGTGTTGTATTATTGTTCTGTATTGTGAAGAGTGGATACTTGAGACATGACGGTGTTTGTTTACATATTCATGAGCTCATGCTAGCAATGCAAAACATAGATAATGATGTATTCCTCACTTGTGTTAATATAATACAAAATTTCAGATGATTAAGGATGAGATGCAAAAAAGGAAGGTTCAGGATATTCCGTGCTTAGAAAGTAGAGATGAGTGTCCGGGGATTTGGAAGCCACATGAGCAAGACCAGTTTCATTCATCTCTTGTTACTGTGAAAAACATAATTACGTGTCAGAGTCAAGAATCTGAAGAGGTTTTACTAACCTCTCATAAAGTGTTGGAGCAAACTAATGTGAAGGCAAGACGTCCACTGAATTCTGTGTGCGATGAATCAGTTCCAGATGTTGATGAAAAACCCTAATATGGATGGATGGAATCACTTCCATTTTGTCATTTTGTCTCTCAGGTAGCGTAGAGATCGCTTCATTCCCAAGAATCTTCCATTTTATGGTGCCTTTTCTACACAAAGTCTTAAGTGCAGCCTAATCTTTAGTTTTACTTGTACTAAATCACTAATAAATTATTCTTAAAAAAATCAAGAAATTTATATTTCATTGATGTTTGTATGTCTTGTGCCCTTTTCTTCTGATGAGTTTCTCTTCCAAGGAAAGAGAGAATAAAGTGACACTATGTAGGTATAGGAATTCACTATAAATAAAAATAATATTTTAATATGGGCTTTCCATTAAAATTCAAGAGATATTCACTTACAAGTAATTTTTTTAAAAGAACTCATTTGTGAGACTCATTTCAAAATAATACATTTATCAACACTTATGTAAGTAACTCTGTTAAAGATGTTTCTAATATAGTATTATCAGTTTTAGTATAGTATCATTTATGTGGTCGGTTTAACTGGCTTTTGTTTGGAATTTTAGCATTTTAATTGTATGCTGTTTGGTGTGACCTTAAATATCAAACTAACATACTTTTGTTTATTTAGGATATTTTAGATTATTCTTAATTTTAGTTGGATTATTATTATGCAGACTAGTAACTAGATTCTACACTATGAATTGTGTCTGAACCATGATTTATAGTATAAATAATAGTAACTGGATCCTTATGTTTTAGAGACGAACGAAAAGTAAAGAAAATTCTAAATGACTTTCTATACATGAATTATGATTACGATTTATAGCATAAATAATAATATCTGAATCACAGCAGTAAAATAACTATATGGATATTTTGAAATGACAGTTCCTTGTAATCAGTATTTCTAGCAAAACTTTAGCCTAATGTAAAACAATTATCTAACAGTTTGGTTCAGACATGTTCATAATCGTAAAAAATCTTTTCTGTAAAGTTTTTGATGTTCAGATAAATGCTTTTAAACCATAATAGCAAATTGTAAATTACAACTCTCATCTTCCCTATAATCAGTATTTCTAGCAAAACTTTAGCCTAATGTAAAACAATTATAAACAGTTTGGTTCAGACATGTTCATAAATGTAAAAAATCTTTTCTGTAAAGTTTTTGATGTTCAGATAAACGCTTTTAAACCATAATAGCAAATTGTAAATTACAACTCTCATCTTCCCGACATTGATCATCAAGCTCTTGCATATGTTATGTATTCTAACACGCACATGGTCTTACATTCTTTAACATTGTCACCTCCATGTTGTTTCTCTTGACCAAACATTTGTTTTACTAGACAAATAGTTGAATTTTTCTTTTGAAAATTATAAAAGAATTTAATGCCTCTCTTATGCTGTTTATCAATTTTGAAACTTAGTCAATAATGCTTGTAATTAAAAAGTACTTTATATTTTAGCAAAAATAGATTTTCAGTCCTAACCTTTGTTACAATGTATTATAGATTTATTGATAAAATACTTTTTTCCAACAATTATAAACAGACACGATGAAGACTAAAGCGTGTTAGTATAAGTATATTATAAACTTTTATATATATAATTGTGGGTAAAATTACTTGTGTTAGTATAAGTATATTATAAACTTTTATATATATAATTGTGGGTAAAATTACTTGCAAATCTAAACAACTCAAAATGATATGAAAACTGGTTTTGCTATAAGAGACTTAATGGTTAATAATTTCTCTAATGAGCATTAGATATCTTCTGTAGTAGACTTACATTCGATATTTTTTCAACAAATTCGGCTACCATCTTTTGCGGAATTTAGCTCTCTCCAAACCCATATTGGAAGAATATGATGTATTGTGCCATAAGATATATGAAGACTTTAAAGAAGCAGTATTAGTATTAGTTGTATAATCTTTCTAAGGCACAGAATTTTCAAACACATGTAATTCATTTTTAAGTTATGTAATTCATTTTTAAGTTTTTCGTGATGTTTCATTAAACAATGATCAACATAAAACTTGAAGAACACTTGATTGTCACGGGCGAACTTAAAATTACTAATTAAGTTCTTGAAAATAGTAGGTACATGAAGTGATTCAAAGAAATTTTGGTGTTGGTGTGTGGAGTGGTGTAAATACCAGTTCCAACATTTTGAATAGATAAAGCAGTGCCAACATTTTGAATAGATAAAGCAGAATTATTATCTGTATCATGCCCTGTGTATGGTGTTTTTGTAAGAAGATTAGAGCTATCCAGGGTGAGGTGATGGGAAGCTCCAGTGTCTAGGTGTCACAATGAATCATGAAGAGTGGATAGAGTGACAAGAATGGAAGACTTCTCATCATCACTGGCAGATGGAATATTGAGAAGATTTAGCATTTATAACAGTAGAAATTTTTGGATTATACCGATGCCAACAGTCAATGGCAGAATGATCAAACTTAACACCGAAAGACTGAGGAACAAAAGAAGTATGATTGTTAGTGGAATTTCTGAATCCAAAAAGGGGAGTATTCTTGGGTTCGAGGTTGGCCACATCCAAACTTGTGAGAGGGAGAAAAAAGAATTCCATAGAGATGACTTTGACAAAGTGGTGGAAACAGTCTGAGTTTAAAGAAGTTGATCAGTTGTAAGACAATATCTTTAAAATCTTTCTTCCAGGACCAATAATAAACTCAATATCTTCAACAGTATATGGGTCTAAAAGTGATGTAATGGAGGTAAAAAATGGGTCGTAGTCTTGTGGCAAATCGTCAAAAATAGTCTCAATATGCTCTTCACTTCTTCACTAGTGAGTGGAGCTCCAATAACAGCCAATAAATTTATGATCTTCTTGATGTCAATAAGGAAGAAAGGTAGAGATGGTGCATTATTAGGTTTGGGTGTTTTGAAAAGAAGTTTAACTTTCTTAATGCATGCATGTATCAATGAGACATAATAGAGATGCAATTTGGACCAAATATGAGAAGATATATCTTATCCTACCATCTTAGTGAGAATATTTGTGGTCATAAAAGCTAATAATCAGACGACGATAAGACAATCTTACTTGAAACTTGAGTCCTGAGAATATCTAGAACTTGTTGTTGTCAGATTAGAAAAAGTTTAGAAATCCAGTTTAGAAGTAATTGGGGTGGGTGTGAGGGACGAAATTGGTAATTTTGGGCAGAAGTTGAAATCCTAAACCCCTAAACATTATATAGGTTGTAGCAGAAATTATGTGGCCATTATAAGCACCTGATACCATGTGAATAAAGGGGAGAGAGAGAAAAAGATAGAGAAAGGTGTGGAAGAAAACTAAAGAAGAGACATCTATCCATCACAAATAATTAGTTGATATGGTTATCATCTTTCTCAAACAAAGTGTTTTTATTCTTTTTGTTAAATTTGAGAGGGACTCTTTTGACGAATAAAAGAGTATAAAGTTTTTTATTTTAATATATTGGGACCAACCATTGCTTTTATTTTTTAACTTCTCAGCAAATAGTCTCATTAAACCAATTACTTAGGAAATATAATTTCCTAACAATAATTACTTAGGTAATAGTCTTAATCAGAAATAATGAGTGAAGCTACAACAACAACCAATGTTTAGGTGTTTTGAAAACAAGTCTGAATTTCTTGATGCATGAGCATGTTAGTGAGGCACAATAGACATGCATCTTAAATTAAATATAGGAAGATCTATCTAACCCTACCATCTTAGTGAAGATATTTTTATATATAAACACTAATAATCAGACAATAATTAAATGATTTTGCTCGAAACTTGAGTCCTTTGAGAATGGTCAAAACTTGTTGTCAAATTAGAAAATTGTCACCATCTAACTTAGTGAGAGACAAAAATGGCAAATAGTATAAAAATTTTATACAGAAATTGTAAACCTTAAACCTTAAACATAGTAAAAGTGCAACAACATAAAAGGATGTAATTATTGTAAGCTAGTGATACTATGTGAATAAAAAAAAAAAAAAGATAAAGAGAGGGAAATGTATTTAAATTTAATATGTTTTAAATAAACACTTTTAATGTAACTAAATATCAATTTTGTGAGATTTAAAAGAAAATTTTTAAAATATTTTATTGATAGACTTTATTGTTTATTGGATATAATAGCTTAATTAAATTATTTATATAATAAATTTAAGTATTTTTATTAAATTTAATTAAAAATTTTTAATTCTAGAAAGTATCCATATCATTTATCTTGTTCATTTAAATCTCTTTTGGAGTAATTTGATCGCTATATAATCCTGATGACATTATTTTATTTTATAAATTGAATATAAAAATAAAAATAAAAGAATCATGTAGAGACATAACACAGTAATATTTTGTAAAGTGAGAACTCTGTTCTTTTTATTATTAAGTTTATCATTTTATGTTTGAAATAACAAAATCAAACACTACCCCCAATTAGTAAATTCTATTAAAAGATATAAATATTTTGAACATTTTATTAAACAAAATTTTTTAATAAAAATTCAACCAAAACTACTCAAATTTATAAAAAAAAAAATTAAAACTTAATGAAAAATTTTCATACAAATTACTCTACAAAATAACTGTTAAATCACTTTAGTTACAATAAAATTAAACAAAAAAAATTAATTAGAAAATATACAAAATTTATATACTCCATAACACATGTTAATAATAGGATATGAATTTAAAATACTCAAATTTATCATAATTTTAAACTTAATTAAGTCTAATAATAATAATCCATTCACAAACTGTAATTGTTCAAATTTTGTTATTAAACTTAATTTTAATAAAATTAATTCAACTAATACGGGTCCAGTTCAGGCCCTTGGTTTAACCAGCAGCGGAAAAGGTCGGGACAGGTTTAACCCTCTGTTTATTTTTATTTTTTTGTTTCTCTCTGTTCTTTTTCTAAATCTGCTCAGGGCAGAGCGCCGCCTCCAGCCGTGCCGCCGTGAGTGATAGTGGTTCCCGCCGTGCCGCCGTGAGTGATAGTTGTTCACGCCGTAACAGTTGTTCCGTACCACAGAGATGGTAGATTCGATTTGTAGAACACTGAGGGATGGAGCGTTAGAGGGAGAGCTTGCACCCACACTCACAATCAAAGACTCTCTCGCTTCGCCTTTTGCCTTTCATGTATTCTCTCACATTCTCCTTCAACTCTCGTCACACGTCATCGCTCAAAAATCCCAATCACAGTCAGTTTACTATCTCCCAATTTTTATTTTTTTTTTACCTCACACTTGGTATTTTTAACCTCAAACTTGGTATTCTCTTGTATAGGGGCATAGTAATTGTTGCACTTTCTCGGAGTCCATCGTCTTATGCTGCTTTGTTAAACATGAACGGAGTGGATGTTGCTTCTTCTAACAAATGGTAAATGTTTTGAACCTAATGTTTAAAATGTCTCTTTTTATTGTTTTAACTGCATTTCTTGTGTCTTAGCATTTGCTTTTTTATGGTATTTCATTTCAATCTTGGATAAATTTGGATTTTTTGAATTCAGGATGGAATTTTGTTTTGCAGGATTCACATTTTAGATTGTTATACAGATCCTCTTGGTTGGAAGGATAAGACAAGGAAATCTGTAAATGCTACAAATTCTTCTCCCCAAATTTCTCTTGCTACTAGTTCTTTTAAGATCGTGAAGGATGTGGATAAGCTGTTTTCGGTAATCACTGAACTTGGAAGAGGTATTGCAGATAAATTGTTATGTAGCTGAAGTTAGCTTATAATTCCTCTTGCTTAGTAAACGTTTATGCATCAGTTGATGGATGTTGATGGATGTCATGCTTACAGTTTATGAAAAAACTATTTCTCTTCTGAATATTTTTCTTTTATTCATATTCGGGCAGGATTGGTTGGAGGAAATAAAGCCCGCTTCTGTGTTGCCATAGATTCGGTACGTATTCATTATGTGAATGTCAATATAAGATAAAACATATACAAAGCTAATACCATGCCCGTAACTTTAGATGAAGTAGTTTGTTAGTGTCTTGAGAATGAATATTCTTTGTGCCTCAATACTGGACATGTTGCATGAATAAGTACCTGAATACGTTATGATTGAATGATTGAAACTTAAGAGAGTTTTCTTTTTGTTTTCATTTCCCTGCTAATGGAAATAACTAACATTGGAACAAGCCAATTTGAATAATAGGTTCTCATTTAACTGCATGGGGTCTGTGGGCTTACCTTCTAAGATTTATACTGCTTCAATAGTTATTAATTTAGCTAATAGGAACTTGTTAACTTTGGCCACATCAAAGGGTGACATAGACTTCAGAGCTCTTGATATTTTAATATTCTATTCAGTTCATTTTGCATGGTAATCTTAGCTACGATATGATTTGAATTCTAAAGTTGGCTTCCTGAAGGTTAAAAAGGTTTGGGGAAAACAAGAAAATCAAGGATGGAATGCATCAATTTATCTTGTCTAAATTTTTCTTGGAATAAATTAACTGTTAAGCAGTTATATAGCTATTGTGTTACTACCTTTTTTTCTTTTTTCCCAGTAGTCTATCTACTTATGTAACATGTTTGTGTGTGTATGTTTTCCTTTTACACCTAAATTTCTTGTGTAAGAAGATTTTACAATGACTTCCAAAGTCAAATCTAACATGATAATAAGAAAAAAAAAAAAATACTTCCTGCTCAAGGATTCTATGTGGAATATTCTATTTAAGACTTATGGTTTGTTGCTTTCTCTTGTATTATTAGTTTGTGTATTTGTAATCCTAATGAATTGTTGTGGGATATGATCAGCTAAGTGAACTGTTGAGACATGCATCTTTGCAGTCAGTTGCAGAACTTCTTAGTGATCTGCGTGGCCATGGTATTCCCTCTTGAACTATTTTAGTGAAGTTTCTTTCATTGTATTGTGTAATGAGGTGTTATTTAGTTGAGTAAATTTTTAACAGTATCTGAACAAGTAGGGCAGTTGATTATTTCAGCAACTAAAATTTATGGTGTAGATTGACTTGAACGATTTCTTCCTTACACTGGTTTCTGTCCTATTGTTGCAGATCAAATTTCAAATATTTTTGGATTATTGCATTCTGACCTTCATGAGGAGAGGGCTGTGGCTGTTCTCGAGTACATGTCCTCCATGGTGGCCAGTGTGGACCCATATCATCATTCTGCAGATGGTCAGAAAGGATGTTTAGGTGATTCCTTTTCTCAGCAAAACCTTACCAAGGGGAAGTTTAATGTCAGGTCCAAACGTAGAAATGGACGAGTTAGAGTAACGGTGATCTCTTTTTCCTGTTTGTAAGCTTATCTGGAATGACAATTTTAAAAGTTTGATGCACTGATATAATATCTCTCTACTCTTATCCAGTGTGAAGAACTTAAAGTTGAGCCTGGAGGAATCAGCTTTTCATCTGTTTCATCAGTAGATGGAACCACTATTGCAGGCCTACTGCCAAAGGTTAGTTAGTCTATTGTTTCTTATCAGTGGCGTCTTGGATTTAGTTGATGACTACTACTTCTGCTACTATTATATCAAGTCAGTCATAGGTTAGTTTAATAGTTATATGATCAAATACATACATGCAAATTTTTTAGTCACACTATATACAACTTTAAAATCTGCTATAAGATTTTTAAATCTTAACTTGTTGAACAAAATATAATCATTTTATAAGTACAACAATCAATATCATGTCATTACTTATATTTATTTGATCAGAGGAATCAAAACAACGACAATGTAAAAGAGTAGCTCAAACTCAACATTGAACCTTGAGACTGGGGCTCAACACGTCCTTAGCTTGTTAGTATTAAATTTGAAATGGTGCACTTGATATAAACATAGATAAGAGTAAGTCAATATGGACCATAAATTGTGTGAAAACAAGGTAAAAAATGAGAAATAAGAAGTGGAAATAGACAAGGATGATGATATCTGTGCTAATAATTTGTGTAACATAGGATTTAATTAAAAATTTGAAAGTACTTTTGGAGATCAAAATAACATTTAGTGATTAAGTTCAAGGACTAAATTGAAAATGACATGTTGTGGTGTCATAATTCTTGATTTTTTTAAAAAAAAAAAAAAAAAAAACAACTTTCGCTTTGTACTATCATGTGTCATCTACATGTATAACTTCAATTATCACGTACACAGACGTGTCACATAGGTATAGACATTAACTTTAATGGAAGAAATGCTTATACATGCTAAGGACTTAGTTTGTACACCTACTCGAAACAGAGGATATTGGCATATACATAACTAAAGTCTGAAAAAACGTATTTGGAAACTACCAGAAGAATCTTGATGCGTTTGTGATATGGAGTTACTTCCTTTTAATACAAAGAATCTTGATGCGTTTTAATAGGTACAATTCAATCTCCAGCTGTCAGAGAAGGAGAAAATTGACAGGTCAAATGTTGTGCTTCCTTTTGAACACCAGGGTATGAAATTGATCTGTATATGTTCATTTTTTTACATTCGTTTCAGTTAAATAAATTCTTATACTGAAGCTCTTTATTCTTTAAGGAAACGGTAAACCAATACAAATTTATGATGGTAGAAGATCCCTTGAAGAGAACAACAGTGAGACAAATCCCATTTCAAGTGGTAAAAAGGAGGATTCTGCCATGGGTGAGATTATATATTTTCGTGACTCGGATGACGAGATGCCAGATTCTGATGAGGACCCGGATGATGATCTAGATATATGAATACACTCTAGTTGGTAACATGTGTATCAAGGATAGATTAGTTTTTATGACAACAAAATGTGAAGGAAATGCCATTACTGTTTAGTTGAAGAGAAGTGAAATGATCAGTCTATGGTATTCCAATGTATTGTACAGCCAACTGGAGCCTTTTGGATATAACTTAATTAGTGTTTTTCAGAGCTTCTCTCTTGCAAGTATTGAGCTTTTTTTCAGCGGATAAGCTCTTAAAAACTTTTCTGGCTTTGCATACGCTTGGTTGATTTTGTGAACGTTTCTACCCATTGCCACCCCTTCTTTACAAACCTTATTCTTGCTTCAACTGGCAATAGAAAAGCCATTCTCTATAAATTCACCATTGCAACTGAAACCATTGACTGAACTGCATACTTCAAATAAGAATTTATTGGGTGTCAAAGTGGTTCAACCTCACTCATACAGAAGTTAACTTCCCACAGATTGAGTTAAAAACGAAACAACTCAATCAGACACCTTTTGATGAATTAGAAATGTTATAAGCTAGCTCGATTCACGATAGATTGATGAGTTAAGTAAGGTAGTTTATTTAAATATATTTTGTTCTCTCGATTTGTTTGATATATCTATTGCATATAATCAAAATAGATTAAGTCGATCCCCTTGTTCATAACAGTAAAATTAGAGTGTTCTTCTATTTCATATTAACTACAATTAGAAAATAATATTATAAAGATAATAAGTAAAAGTTAAAATATTTACTTATATAATTGAACAAATAAATAAATTAAGAGTTACAACTCAATTCACTTCCAATATAATTTGAGTATGGGTTCAATTAATCTACATTTTGAAAAACTATATTTCTTCTTTAATTTAACTCTACTTAAACTCATGAACTCGGTTGGTTCACGTTTTGAATCTATTTTGACAGCCTTAACTCTTTAAGACCATTCAGGTTTTGTCCAAATAATAAAAGCAAATTTAATTTATTTATTTCCCTTTCCTCTTTTGTCTTTCTAAATTGAAATTAACTTAAATTATAACTTTATTTGATAAGGTCAACCAGTTATTACTAATTTGTTTATTTGACTAGCTTATAAGATAATATGAGAACACAAAAGTGTTCGATAAAAAATAAAACAGTTTGACTAATACAAAATTTTTGGACTAATACACAATTTTTGGGAAGTGTACTTATAATAGCTTAGTTTAAAAGTTTCTTGCTTATAAGTTATCAATACTTTAGTTAGCTTATAATTTATTTAATTTTCTTCCATCCACATGTTAATATATTTTCTCATTATCTTTAATTTTTTTTTTACCTGTTATTACATATTTTTAATTTTATGGAGATAATTAATTATTATACTATGTTTAACATTACAATTTCAAATAACCAATGTTCACTACATAATAATATATGAAAATTAAACACCATAAAAATTGTAAGAATAAACTTTTTGTAATAATAGTTTAAACTGATAAATAAAGAATTAAGTTATGAAAATTAATAAAATTAAATTTAATTAATACTCATTAGATAAATTAGTCTAGGTAAAATGACATTCAAATAAAAAAAATTATGTACAATTTTTAAAAATAAATATAAAACATTAAAATTTTTAAAAAGAATTTAATTATTTTTGAAATAATAAAAATTATTATTACATAAATATATTTTTTCTAAAAAATAAAAGTTTTATTTATACAATAAAACTTATGAAGTTATATATTTTTCATATTATTTTTAATTACTAATAGCTTATCAATTTGCTTTATCAAATACTCTTAAATTTATTATCGTTGAACTTATTTAAACTAATAAGTTAATTTATCAATTTAGGATTCATAAATTAAGAATTCATGTGTTAGTAACTAACTTATCAATTATAAGTTAGTTTACCAGTTATGAGTTAATTTACCAGTTAATTTTATCAAATAAACCCTATATTTCATTTAAATTTATTGGAATTCAAAATTAAAGCACTGAATATGTGCTATTTTTTATTTATTTTTAATTAAGAAAGGGTAATAAACACATGGTTAGATCGCTTCAAAAATTAGTCTTATCGCAGTCAAAAGAGGATCTTTTAATTCTTTTTCCAGTTTCTAATTGTTCCCAAGCTTCACTTTCATGCAATCTTTTATAATGTTCGTAACTTGTTTTTATCGAACATTATTTAAATTTCATACCACTATCAATATTGAATCAATGAAAAAAATAGAAACAAAAAATATTAGTGTTTTAAATTACATCATTAACTTAATTTGATAGTTAAAGTAATAAAACAAAACTTCGTTTCGAAAATTAAAAATATATATATTAAAAAATCTCATAAATACATTTAACCTATATTTTAGTTGCATATAAAAAAGTTTTTTTTTTCTCATTTTGGTACAATTTTTTTCAAAATTCTAATAATGGGTATTTTTTTTTTAATTCTCACTATTATAGATATATCATGCTAAATTGTCAGGATATTATTATCAAAAAAAATTGTATTATTATAACATGATTTGAGTTAATCTCAAAAAAAAAAATCTTGTCATTATAAGATAATTTTATATATTAATTAAAATTGTGTTAATATGATATAATTTCAATTTTTCTAAAATTATAATAATAAGACACGATTTCAATTAAATTGAAAATAACATGGTTTCAGTTATATTTTTAAAATTGTGTTGTAACACAATTTTATTAATTTTTTATAACAAAATCATGATAACAAATTTGTCACCACTTATCCACATAAATAAATTTCCTTTTAGGCATTATGATAATTTAAAAAAAAAAATCACCAAACAAGAAAAAAACCTATAAGAAAAACTATGCCAATAATTGCATATACGTCAAGTCCCTCTGAGAATTCTGAAACAAGTCCAAGTATCTACGCTTTTACACTTTCTCGTGCCGTCAGCTCCAAGATATTTATTTTTCTGCATATTTCCTAATTCATTTATTTATCATCGTATTAAAACCCCAATAAGATATTTACCTCCTTTCTCCACCGCCTGTCATGTAACTCGCTCACAGACTACAATCACCAGCGGCCAGCTCCCCAACTACGCCAAATCACTCGACTCTCATTGGACGGTCACAATAAAATATCACTTACCAAATTCTTAAGGATAACCGCCATGGTTGGGTCAATGCCCGTGCCTCCAACTTCTCACTGCCGCAAGAAACTTCACAACAAACTTCATTCTAACATTTTTCTCTAATACACAGACTCTCGTGAGAACAACGAAATGTTCGATCGTACTTGAAAATTAAGATTCGGCGGAGATGGACGAAACTGCCGAGACGACGAAACCTGATTGGCCCAGCAACCGCGCGAATGTCGCCGGAGAGAGAACCGATGACTTCCGCGATGAGGATGAGGATGAGGACGAGGACGAGGAATACGACGGCGATGACGAGGCTTGGAACATGCTCAACCGGAGCTTCCGGCAGGCGCAGACGGTGCTGGACGAAAACCGTGCGTTGATCGAGGAAGTGAACGGCAACCACGAGTCGAAGATTCCTGACAACATGGCGAAGAATGTTAGCCTCATGACTCAGATCAACGGCAACATCTCCAAGGTTCGTTCTATTTACTCCGATTTATCTGTGAATTTCTGCAACATTGTTCGCCAGCACCGCGTCGCCGCCGTGAACCACCGTAATCGCGATGACGACCGTGAAGAGGATGCAGATGAGGCGGAGAACTCGGAGGACGATTCCGCGGAGCACGTGCCGGGGCAATCGGAGTAATTCTTTGTTACTTTATATATGTTATATGATTGTTATCGCGTTGTGTAATGAATCCTTGGGTAGGGTGATGCTATATGATTGTTATTGAGCCATTAGCTCACTGTCTTGTGTATTTGTTATCATGTGAGGTAGTTTGTGAAATTTGAAATGGAGATTGGGTTCGTGTTAGTGTGAGTTTTACAGTGATTCTATTTGGAGAAAATAAAATGAGCTGAGTTTGATCATTTTCTAGGTTTGTTAGTGGTGGAGGTGGTGACTTGAATATTGAGAAACCTGTCTTGTGTGCTCATTCCTGGTTGTGTCTTTTTGTTGTTTTTCTTTGTTGTGAGGATGGTTGAATTGATGGATCCGGGAATGCATAGAACTTTATCCACCCGCAGATATGAGGTATTTATGTCAATTTGATTTTCGATTTTTTGTTTGAAGGAGGCCCTGTGGAACTGAGAAGCAGGGAAGGGGAAAGGGGACAGGACAAGGATTGAACATGTGTGTCGCGTTTCACCATGATAAAGATTGTAAAGGCCAGTAATGTCAGCTACTAGCTCATTGTTTCATGTCTTTGTTATTGTTGTTATTATTCTTTATTCCATTTATGTTGATGATGCATAGATAGTTGTCGAGGTTACTGGTTGATTATGTCGATATAAATTCAGATTTTGGCCAACAAATAGGTAAGTAGAGCTTCAATGCAAGCAAAACTAGTTGTTTCTGGGAGGTTTCTGTGAACTGAATAATGGTTAATTATGAAACGAGACCTACCTAGCTACCCATCATCGACGAGTTTACCCTTACTAGTTTTATTTTACATGTGGCAAAACCACCTATAGCAATTTTTCATCTTTCTCCTCGGACCTAAATTTAGTTCATAATCTTTTCATTTCTTCGGTAAGCGTCGTGCCCACTCTCCTACCGTTGTCCGCCACAATTACTAACGGTTATAGATACTGAACAGTGTTATACTAAAATCTATGTAGAAATATAATTATAAGAAAGATAGTTGTTTTAAAAAAATATTAAACAAAACTATAAAGAATTCTCATTGATTGTTTTCACTTTTCTCTGTTATACTTTCATGCATTTATTTATATTAGAATATTAAGTGACATAAGCTTATTGTGATGAATGGTTTATACTAATCAAACCATTAATTCGAGGAATGGTTTATAACGGTTAACTATATATGTAAAAATTTAAGCCATAAGTAACAAAACTCTACCTTAGCTTGAATTTCATGTCAAATATCTACCTAGTTCTAATGTCAAGGGACATCCATAGTCCAAAACAATGTTTGAAACTTTAATGTTAGAAAATTTCTTGTTATCACATCTTGTATTGATTATATTCCAATCTAATTAGGTGCATACGATTGTAACAAAAGAAATTCAAGTAGATAAAAGAAAATTTCTTATTTAAGATTTGTTTTTTGTGGTTTTGTTATTTTTATAATAATAGAGATTCTTCTTAAAGTTAATTATCATTTTTTATGATTATATGTTAAACACGATTTTACTATAAGAAACTAGTGACAAGAGTTATGATACTTTTTGAAGTTTAATATTGAGAAAATGAAAAATGTGATAATAAAAATGTGCATAGTGTAGTATTGTTAGGTGATGAAGTTTTGGAAGAATTCTATGAAAAAAGATTTCTCCACAAGTTTTAGAAAAAGTCATGATAAAGTCTATATATAATTATTTCTTGAAAAAAATTATATATTATGTAAATGTATTCAGGGATTTCGTTCATAGATAATTTCAACCAGGTTATTTTTTAACTAAATAAATATTGATATTGTAATTGATAACAAGGACTAAGTTGTTTTTTTTCTTTTTTAAATTTTTGTCAAAGAGTTTATGAAAATCTTGGTAGAAGTTTATTATTGATAGAGGAAGTTAACATGATCTTACAATCCTGGAAATTGAATAGCCCTAGTATTCATTCATGTATTTGATACCAACAATAACCATTTCTATTTTAAATATGAAAATTTTGAAAGTATATTTTCTTTAACATTATTTGAGTTTGTTTTTGTCGGTACCTCACATTACATTCTCCTAGACATTGGTGGGGAGGAAAGATTAAAGAATCATTGTTGGTTTCGAGTTGTAGCCCAAAGGTATAAGGGTTGAGTGTATGAGGTTGGACATGTCGATCCTCACTATGATTGTGTTAAAAGTTACTTATGACAGACACAAGCATGTTCTAGTCATCAAGTTGGTTCACAAAAGATTAACCAACTTAGACAGGGACTACCAATTAGTGAAGAGCATATTCAACAAATTAGTTTCCAATTTCAATTCTTTCATAATTTTATCCTTCAATATCTACCAACTTCAGCAGTAGCAGTTGCATAAAATATTTTTCAAGAACCAAATAGTTAAGAACAACATAATCAGGTGTAGGATAATAACCAATTGAATGATGATAGCAATGATAAACAACAATAAAATTTGATTGTTGGGTATAATGATTATTAATTTGTTAGGAAACCTTTTTAGACATTACTCATTAGCTTTGTATTAGTTAGATTTTTTTTTTATTATTATGGTTTGAATGTACTATAAATTGATAAAGTTAGATGAAACTTTATTGTGCACATGTATTGAATTATTAGTTTTAGTGCATTCTTATTTATTATAAATTTTCCCAAGTTTGAAAATTGTTCGATCATGACTTTGAATGTATGTCTAGGATAGTATATAAAAAAAGACAATTTTATTAAACTATAGTGGCTATTTAGGTAAAACATATAGTTTTATATGAATTTGTTCATATGTAATTATTTACGGATTTTGTTGGTATGTAATTATCTATAGATCTTTTTTTCATATGTAATTTCTTACGGATTTTTTTCATATTTAATTACCTACAAATTTGATCCGTACATAATCACCCGTTGATTCTTTCCATATTTAATTACTTATGAATTCATTTTATATGTAATTACCTAGAGATTCTTTTCATATGCAATTATCTACAAATTTATCCATATGAAATTACCTATGAATTTTATTGTATGTAATTACCTATGAATTTATTTGTGTGTAATTACATACCAGTGTATGAATTTATCTACGAATTTTAAAAATCTAAAGGTAATAGTTACTTACGTCCAATTACCTATGAATTTGTTTTCCTAGGTAATTTTGTTTTACATATATATTTCTTCTATTATTTACGAATTCTTGTAGTACGTAATAAGAATTTAAGAATTTTCTTGTAGTGAGAAAATCATGCGCTTGTTGAAAAGTCAATATATGTATTGAAACAATCACCAAGGTATAAACAATTTGATTATGATTGATAATACAAAAATGAGTATGATAATTGTGTTTATCATAAGAAATTATTGCACAATTCTTATATTTACTTATTTTTTTATGTTGATGTCATGCTAATTACATGTCAGTATCCGATTGAGATTAATAGATAAAGACACAATTAAGTTATGAATTTGAGATGAAAGTTTTAGGTTCATCAACAAGAATTCTTAGTATGAAGATCATACAAAATTGATAAACTAAAAGATCATCAATAAGAATTCTTAGTACGAAGATCATACAAAATTGATAAACTAAAATATCATGTTTATCTCAAAAGACTTATATTGATAAAGTTATAGAAAGATTTGGAATGCTAAATGCAAAATATTTAGTACATCTTTTGTGACTCATTTGAAGTTATCTGGAAAATTGTTACCACAATTAAAAAAACATGAAGATTTCGTATCTTAAGTGTCTTACTTTAATGTAGTTAGAAGTCTAATATATATCATGATTTGTACTAAATTAGATACTACACATGCATTGAGTATTGTTATTCGTTATATGGCTAGTCTAAGACGGGCTCATTGGCAAGCCGGGAAGTAGATTCTCATATACTTGAATGGTTTAACAAACATAGGCTTAATAAGAGAAATAAATGATAGATGTATTACTTTGATTTTGTAATTCAAATTTTAATAGTGATCTTAATTTTACCCCTAAATATTGTATTATTAGTTAGAATACAACTTTTATAATCAATTGTTACCTGTCAATTCTAATGATAGAGTTTATAATAATCATAAAAGTCTTGTTAGTGATCTTAGTATATAAATAAAAAAATATTAAATAATTTGTGACAGAGAGATAGATTGATAAATATATAAAATATATAAATATATATATATTTTATATATATATATATATATATATATATATATATATATATATATATTTATATATACCCAATTTAATTTTAAAGCACTGCTTTATAAATACCTGTCATAAGTATTCCCGACGGACTTCCTTTAAAATTTGTATACTTACACTTTATTTTTCCATGAGTAATAGGTTTTAAAATCATACAAAATTTGTCTATGTTATCTTTATCTCCATTTTTATTTAACCTGTAACATCTCACAAAACATGAAAATGGTACAATTTTACAAAAAGTAATACTTATCTACATATTTTTTTAAGATTTATATAAATGAATAAGTATTACACGACAACTTACAAAAATAAAGTCGAACACAACATTATTTTTATGTTCATGTTGAAGTTCTGGATTTTCGCACGAGTTTATTTCGGAATTTATTTAGAACTCGTTTAAAAATGTAACCTTAGTTTTTTTTTTTTTTTCAATTTATGATTTTTTTAATGTTGCTCAATCTAGGATGATTTTAATGTTTTTTTTTTAAATTTTAAAATGCAATTTTAGTGTAAATAAAAAAAATTCAAAATTATGTTTATAAGCACAAGTTTAGTGTAAATTAACAACACTATATTGCAGTTACAAATACGATTTCACCCAATTAAAAAAATAACTAAATCATGATTTGTAACACAACTTATAAATGAATTCTAATTAAAAATTATTCATATATGTAGTTTCTAAAGAAGATTGCACCATTTTTATTTCAGTGATTTGGCCAGTAACATTTCTAAGTTTTTGTGCTTTTTTATCTTGTTAAGTACTGCAATATAATAATTAAGTTGTCTTTCTTACATTATGCAACTTTTTTATTCTTTATATAAAATGATATCTTCTAATTATTTTCAATCAATGAGAATATGTTGAAGGTTTTATATTAATTAAATATAAATTAGATATCCCTATAGGACAGATTTTACCTTACAAATTTTTTAAGCTTAAATTAAGTTTAAAAATATAGTTTTTGAACATGATACAACGAAGATTTATACGAGTAATTATATTATTTTTTAATCATCTAAAAGTACTTAATCTAGTATAAAATAGTGGAATCCTAAAACTTAAAGATTTACATCAATATAATATATAAAATTGAATACAAATCTCACTAATTTTGTAAGAATTAGTATTACAGTCCACTCTCCAATAACATTTTTTTTTATTCATTTTTTACAAATAATTTAATTTATATTTTAATTAAAATATTTTAACTTAATATTTTATTATTAAAAACCAGTTATTTAATTTTAGATAAAAAGCTACTTCTCACTCTACCATTTTGCTTTTCCTAATACATATATTTTCCCACACATCCCAGTGAATATTCCTAACGTTTGATAGGATTATTGAGAGCTGCCCAGTTATGTTTATTATTGAAATGTATCATAAAAGAAAGCACAATATAAATCAAAGCAATCTCTTTCTTCTTTACAGAGATAAAGTTAACAAAAACAATCCATTTAAAGTGTTTGTACATGTTCCTTATGAACATTGTATGAGTATAAATTCAAACTTAGGCTCCAAGCCATTCCTAGTCATTTTCAAAAGCTGATACACCTTTCTTTTTCTGTCTGTCATCTCTGTGTGTCTCCCCCTCAATTGGCATTATCCAAAACAATAATGGCAACCACAACTAGGCACCCCTCTCGTAAAATGTCTAAACAGCACTTCAAAGTCTGTTTCTGTTTCGGGAGAATGTTCAGGCTCAAAGTGGTTGAACCCCCTGACGAAATAAACTCTCTTTTTGAAAAGTATTCATATAGTGGCGTCATGAGCATGGATGATATGTGCGATTTCTTGGTTGAATTTCAAGGAGAAAAGGAAGATATCACCACACAAGCTCAAACCATCTTTGACAGTCTCAAGCATCTCAACATATTTCAAAGGAGAGGCCTCCATGCTGATGCCTTCTTCCGTTACCTCTTGAGTGACCTTAATGGTCCCCTTGCTGAGGTAATATATGTTTGGTTCACCACTGGAAAAAGCTTAATTAATCAATTACTTATTATAATTTTCATGCTCTTAAAATGATGATCTTCTGATTATATTATATCTTTGAAGCTTTCTCTTATTCTTGTTTGTTTTGGATCTGCAGGTGTACCATGACATGAATGCTCCTCTGGCTCATTATTTCCTGTACACAGGCCACAACTCCTACTTAACTGGAAATCAACTTAGCAGTGCTAGCAGTACTTCTGCGATCATAAAGGCATTGAGGAAAGGAGTTCGAGTAATTGAGCTCGATTTATGGCCAAATTCCAGGGGCGACGATGTGCTAGTTCATCATGGAGGGTATGAATTTATATAATTTGCAGTGGTATATATTTGTGGTGGATATATGCTTAATTTTTCTAACACAACAAAGTAACATGCATATAAGTAAATAGGTAGACAAATTGTGCAATGTCATTTAGATGTTCAAATCTAATAGTTTTGTTTTGATGCAAGGTTTACCTAATCATTGTCCCTAAACACATGAAGGTATTATTAGCTTTTACCTAAACACATGAAGATACCCTATCAAGTTTTAAAAAAATAAAAATCAATGATTTAAGTGTACTTTTTAGATTTTTCCCTTTGCTTAGCAGAGTGTTAGGTATTGATCCATACACTGTTGAAGATATCGAAGCTTCGCTTCTTGTCCAGGAAGAACGTCTAGATAAAAACAAACTCTGATAACTACCACAATAAAAAACACGATAAAAACTTTCAATCTCATAATAAATTTTCTTCTTCAAATAAGAATTTTCTTTTTCCAAGAAACATGAGTCAAAAGAAGAATTCTTGGCAAAACCCAAAACTACAATGCAAAATATATGTGGAAGAAAATTGGTCACTTTGTTGTTCATCATTGGCATCGTTATGAACTGGATTCTCAAATTCTGCTTCTGCCAATCATTCCCAGTTTTCTTCAAGCCAACTAATAACACAACTTCAATTCTTGGCTTACCTTCAATTGTGAATGATCCTTTCTAGTACCCTCACAGTGGTGTGTCCTATCATTTGTTAATCTTGCTTCATAACATCTCTAAAATTTTCATATATA
>Ga0209489_101454_pt1 | contig 48645 bp, 15 predicted proteins | sample SiratrowhiteBW_FD_187527 | JGI IMG/M metagenome (GOLD analysis project Ga0209489, IMG submission 187527) | Root nodule microbial communities of legume samples collected from California, USA - Siratro white BW (SPAdes) (version 2) | ecosystem: Host-associated > Plants > Roots > Nodule | place... | reverse complement strand
TATAATTTTTGTCCTGTCGGACCTTTCGAACATGCTTGTTTTTATCCAGGGTAGGTTTTCTAGCATTAGAACTCCTAACCGAATATCTTTTAGTTTGTTGTCTTTTCTTAGGAGGTGGTTTGTATTGCGGTCTTTTTCTCCTAATCTGTTTATTATATTGTTGTGGGGTATAGATTTGTTTGCAGATATCAGCGTCTGCTAGCTTTAGTTGTTTATTGATAGCTATATTTGTACAGGTGTCTTCCATTACTTTCATGATGTGTTGGATTCTTACTGTTAAGTTATTCATAGCTGGTTCTATTAGATCATTATTCCAGCTTTCTCTAATTTTTTGTCCTAATTTTCCAGGGAGTTTTAGGAACAATTTTTCACCTAAGGATCTATCCATAAATCCTCCGGCAGTTGCGGCGTACATTAAATAGTCTTGGACAAATTCTTTAATGTTTCCGAAATAGCTTATGGACAATCTTTCCAGATTACCTAAGTAGATTTTTTGTCTAATTGTATTTCCATCATTTACTGACTGGGCAGTAAATAGTCTTTGTATTAGACTCACAAAATTGTAAATATTTGGTCCGGGTTCAACCAAATTATTTTTAATGATATCTGGATGGGTTTGCTTAAATGATTCCCAACAGGCTTTTGCTAGATCTCCTAAATAAGTTTCGGCTCTAGCTATCATTTCATTACTATCATTAACCTGAGGTTCATGATGCAATTTATAATTTCTAATTACAGCAGAAGACCATTGCTCTATGTAATTTGTTAATAATTGAGGATTTATGCTACCTATATTGAGTAATAGGTTTGGCATATTAAATGATGGTTCAATTGGGATTCGTTTCCCTTTTGATTTTATGTTTTCTCCTTTTGAATTATCAAATGGGATAAGTATTGGTTGTCTAGGAGGAAACCCTAAATTATAATTTTCTGTGTGATAATCATATGACTGATTATACACTCCTGAGACGCTTTCATCGTCAGCCATGAATCCTTTATGGGTTTGGATAGAAGCTTCAGATTTGTTATCTAAGTCTTCAAATGACTTAAGTTCTTTTTCAGTTTTATACCATTCTTCCAGATCAATGGTGTCTATTAAATTTTCTATTTCTTCTTTAAAATTACTTTCTGTGTTTTCAGGATCTAATTTTCTTTCTTCATATCCGGAAAACAAATTTTGTCTATATAGAAAATCTTCATTTTCATCATCTGAAGTTTCATCGTCTTCTATTATTTTATTCATAAAAGCTGATGAGTTTCTATGGGGTTGTGTTTCTTCTTCTTCATCAGTTTGTGAATTATTTGTATTTTCGTAATCCGTAAATCTAATAGAAAGGGATCGCCTTCTATTGTTTAGGATGGCAGTTTGAGCAGTAGTGACTACTGGATTTGTGGATAAGGTGTTTATGTGAGTTTGCCACTCATGTCCTTGGTTTCTAGAGGAATTAAAGGCTTCAGGGGGTAAAAAGCGAATTCCATTAGATTCTAAGGAAGTCATTATAGGGTTAGTGTTTATCCTATATCTTGGAGATATGTGGTCACTAATTCTCCCTATAAAAGTGATATCCAGGTGAAGGTTGTTTCCTACAAAGTTTTTACCGAAACCTTGTGTTTGTACCTCAAGATATATATTGTTAATAAAATCTTGATAATTGGATTGTTATATTTTTTACTTGTAAATTATTTTTCAAAATTTCTCCAGACATTATTCTTGTCCTAATAGTTTTATCACTTTGGACAATATTTTGTTCTGGGGTTATGGATTTACAAATAATTGTTTGTGTACAACCTGTGTCAACTAGGGCTTGTACTATTTTTTCTGTTTTTCCACAATTGTTTACTTTTGGGAAAGTTAGTTTTACCATGTAAAAAAATTATCCTACCCGTAATAACTTTGTACAAGAGAATAGAAAATATATTAGTATCTTGAGTAAGAAGGGAACACTTCGTAAGATATTGTTACGTGTATTTATATGTTTTTGGACTTTTTGAAAAATCAGCTTAAGATAAAAGATTATTAGATTTGCTAGCATCTCATAAGATATTTTGATATTATTGATGATTTGTTACTAATTGATTAATTAATAGTTGGATAACTTCATAATGGGTAAACACATACTTTTCAAGCTTAGAATATGAATAGTAGTTTTAGGAAAGTGATGATTAATTGTCTCTTCTTGATAAAAAAAACAAATCAATGTGTCAATTTATTGTATTGATTTAATCAAAATTATACTTTTTGTAGTTTTTGTGAAGAAATCTAAAATAGAACCTTTTAACTTAACATTTTTATTTGACTTTATATAGACTATAATTTTTGTTCAATTGGTTTATGTTAAAACTTTTTTTCAATTTTGGCCAGACATCCCATCCAACTTTATCAGCGATATTTTTAATTAATTTATTCTTTTGGCCATTTACTAATTTCAAATATTTTTTATTAGATGTTTAGTTATTTATTTTTAAACAACTTTATGATATGATATTCAGTCATTTATTCTAAATGACTTTGGTTGTACACCAAATATTTTTATTCCATTTTTAATCATTTATTTTAAACAACTTAGTTGAATGCATCAAATATTTTTGATTTTATGTTTTAGTCATATATTTTGAATAGCTTAATTATATATAAAAAAATTAATTCAAAGTTTTGTTAATTATATACATCAAATAACTTAAATAACTTTGATCTAATGTTTTAATTCTTTACTTTAAATTACTTAACTATACATTGAATAACTTTGATAAGATATTTTAATTGTTTATTTTGAACAAAATAATTGTGGACATCCATAATTTTGATATGAGGTTTTAATTATTTTCATTAAATAATTTACTTAAATATATTTATTAAATGTTATTGATACCATGTTTTAACTATTTGGATAGCATAAAGTTGAAGGGACAGCTATTTTTATAAAATTTGTAATTGATTGTAAGAATGTGTCTTATTAAAACTCACCTTAAGGATAAAAACAAAGTAAAAAGAAAAAAAGTACGTTTTCCCTTTGCAACAATTTGAATAAACTATTATGTATAAATTGTGTGGCTATTATGTATAAATTGTGGCGTGTTGCTCGTGCATCTTTTAGAGTAAAGGACATTTGCAACAAAAATTTGCTTCTCTGATCATAAAAGCAATATTATCTTCATCTAGGTGGGTTAGTTTCTAATTTAATAAGCATTGAGCCCTACCCAACTCATAATTGATTGTGTTGTCAATGAGTCCATATATATCCATTAATTAACATTAACATTTGTCTTTATTACATGTTTTATTCAAATTTGTATAATTAGTATATATTCTCCATTTTTTTTGTTGATTTTTTAACCATAACCACATTTCCAACTAATGTGGCATATTTAATCTCTTTTATCAAGTTAATTTTGAGTAACTGGTTGACATTACAATTAAGATGATTTTTTTCTAAACAAAATCATATAAGGCATAAGTATTTACTAAAATAGAAAAGCTATTTAGACACTAATTTTAGTAGCCAAATAAAATGATTATTAATTATGACAAAAATAACTACAAAATTAAATTTTGATTATTAAATAACTATAAAATAAAAATAATGATTGAATTTAATAATCAATTAAATTAAGATAATTAATTTTTAACATTAACTAATTAGTAAATCCTTCTTCTTTTCCTTAAAATCTTAAACTTATTTAAAATTGCATGTTATAAAATTTGTCCTACACAAAAATTAGAACTTTTGATACTAACTATTTATAAAACATTTTAACAAATTGTCTATCACGTTAAAAATTTGCATTTTTTTTTTCACTTCATTTTTAACTTTTTCTTTTTATATATTTAACTTATTTTTCACATATAACTTTGATTTTATCAAGGAACTTCATTCCTATATGAGAAATAAATACTATTATTATTATATAATTAAACATATATTAACGGATAAAAACATTATACAAATTATTAATAAACTTCTAATATTACCATGTATGTACAAAGTTTTAAACATTTGGTAATTAAACTAAGATAGAATAAAATAAAAAATCAATAAATTTATTATCATCTTACAAAAAATGTTATAATGTATATTAATTACTTAATTAATATTTAAATTACTTGTGAATTATGCTTGGTTGGTGGATAAAGATTTGTTGAGGAAGTGAATGGGTTCTGACTTTACGTTGGTGGTATCCAATACTCATTTATTCTGTACACTATTATATCATACCTACCCCTTTTCTATATAACCCCAACTAGGCTACACTCGCATAACTCACTTTCTTCAGTATCTCCTTTTCTGCCATGGCTTCCAACCCTAGCGAAGTAGCCATGGATTTATCACCCTTTCTCAAAATCTTCAAAGATGGTACCATCGAGAGAGTTACCGGGAACGACGTCGTTCCGCCGTCCCTCGATCCTGCTACAAATGTCGTATCGAAGGACGTGGTAATCTCCAAAGACGACGACGTATCAGCCAGGATCTTCGTTCCCCAACTAAGCGATCAAAGCCAAAAGCTCCCCCTCCTCGTCTACTTCCACGGTGGGGGGTTCTGCATAGAAACACCGTACTCTCCTCCGTACCATAAATTCCTCAACACAGTTGTTTCCAAGGCCCACATCGTTGCTGTGTCTGTTCACTACAGAAGAGCCCCGGAACACCCCGTTCCCATCCCCCACCAAGATTCCTGGACTGCGCTCCAATGGGTGGCGACCCATTTGAACGGAAACGGCCCTGAGGAGTCCCTCAACCGCCACGCTGATTTCGGGAAGGTGTTTTTCGCTGGGGACAGTGCCGGAGCAAACATCGCACACCACATGGCTCTACGGGTCGGGATCCACGGGCTTCCGGGTATCAACCTCCAAGGGATTGTGCTGATTCATCCTTACTTTTGGGGCGTGGAGCGAGTTGGTTCTGAGACCCAAAAGCCCGACCATGTTTCCATGGTGGAAAATTTGTGGAGGTTTACTTGCCCAACCTCGTCAGGATCCGACGACCCGTTGTTGAACCCGGCTAAGGATCCGAATCTGGGGAAGCTGGCCGCCAAAAGAGTGCTGGTTTGCGTTGCTGAGAAGGATTTGCTGAAGGATAGGGGCTGGTTTTACAAGGAGTTGTTGGAGAAGAGTGAGTGGGAAGGTGTTGCAGAGGTGATGGAGGCGAACGGAGAAGATCACGTCTTTCATTTGTTCAATCCAGATTGTGACAGCGCTGTCTCCTTGCTCAATCAAATTGTTTCTTTCATAAACCACTCTTAATTAAGGTTGCAGTTGTGTCTGCAAAACTTCTGAATTTCCAGCCAAACTTGTTGGCAGCTTTGGTTGACTCGCAGTTACCAGAATTTGTCACTTTTCCATTTTGTTTTATGTAATGGCTACCGTATTTTCATATGCTTAATTAAAAACTCTTCTCCTGCATACAAAAAATTGATTAAACCATGTTAGATCTGGATATTTATATACTAAATAAATTAATAGATTAGCAACATTTCCCACTCTTATTTTTTTATTTTCAAATACATATATTATTATTATTTTTGTAATACTTTTTATTTATGGTTTATTATTGAAACCTTCATTATCATTTCCTAGAAAATGACGTATTATTTCAAATATTAATAATATAAATTATGCTTGATGGTTGAAAATAGTGTCATTAAGGATAAGACTAACGATGCTTTGACATTTACAGTGACATTTGACATCCACGACGTGTGAAAAGAATATTATTTTATTAGATTGTGAGGTCATGTGTTTTCATCTAGAAGCTTGTCCTCCAACTTGATTTTTTATTTATTTTTTCTGCTTTCTTCATTATAGCATTTTTTAAGAGAGTATTTATGGTCTCACTTCGTCTTTTGTCTTCCTTTTCTAGTCTTTTATCATCTGTGCTCGTTTGATGCTTGTCCTCTTTTTGTTGTGATGAGTAGTTCTATAAGTCTTTCTTTTTCCTACAAATATTGACTTTCGTTTTCTTAATACATAACGAAACTGTGTTGAAGACCAAAATAAATAGAAAAAAAAGCTAGACTATCAAGAGATTTAATAAAATGTTTTTTTTTCACATATCAAAATATTATTATTTTAAATATAATTATCACTTAAATTATTTAGTTATGTAAATATTTTTGAAATAAAATTATTAATCAAAATTAATTAACTTAAGTATTGATATTTATCTTTACTTTATTTGTGATTGAATGGAGGTATTAAGGGGAGGAAGTGAATATATTTATCGAATTTAATATAATTTAATTTAATTGGGTTAGATTGTGGGTATTATTTTTAATAACCTGGTCCAACCCAATTATAAATACGTTGAATTAAGGATTATTTTAAAAATAAAAATTTAAACACATAAAAGAAATAATATTTATATAGTAAAATATAAAATTACTTTTTCTAATATAATTATTAAATAAATTATATTTTTATTATATATTTATTAGATAGTATGATTTATCAAATTCAATATTAAAAAATGTTATCAAATTCAATTCTAATTTGATGAATTAAAATTCAATTTACAAAAATATAATTTGGTTAAGTAATACTAATAATTACGTTTATTGAGATCATTTTAGTTGTTATTTTCTTATTTTCTCTTTTAGTTATTACAATCCCTTAACAAGTATGTGATTGTGCAAACTATTTAACTATTTTTTATATTTTAAAAAATTCAACGAAATGGAGTGTTAGTAATATAAATTAAAAGAATAAAGCATCAAAAACCAGTTCTGTAAAAATTTTGTCACATAATTAAGTTCACTAATAATATCAATTTCTGCTTTCTTATTGAATGATAAATCTCTATCTTTCTCCTTCTATATAACATAATAAAAGGAAAATGATGTGGCATCGATGCACTGATTCAATACCAATACGTGCACACATACACCACTCCCACATCATTATGTGGCATCGATGCATTGATAAAAGGAAAATGTTGCACATTATAATAATTGTAATACGTGGTAAAGAGTAGAAAAGTAATTGAATTTGAGATTCGAATGTTGAAAGGGTTTGGGCACACAAGAAAATGATGAGATCGTGAAACCCTGTAGTAGAAGCTTCAACGGTAAGAAAAATTGCTAGTGGTTCTCAAAGTTGTTGTCGTTGCTGTCTAAGTATGCAGAGAAATTAGAATTGAATGATGGTGGCAATGTGGAAGGAAGTGTGGATGAGATACGGCATGTGAGCATTGGTAAGCGGAAGCATCGCCGAAGGGTCAAACGAAGGGTGACCCGATCATCAGAGTTGTCGTTGGAGAAAAAACGTTAAAATATTTTTTTACAATTGCCTTATTGGTGAAATAATGGTCTTTTACATCAGTTTTGGAAGACATTTTATGTCGGTTATGGATATAGACAACGTAGAAAGTCTTAGACATATAACATCGATTATATAATCAACACAATATATACGTAACTATATCGGTTGAAAATAGAAACCGACATCATATACCCAACTAAAATAACTAAATTACAACGTAAGAGGTGGATATTACGTCAGTTGGAGCTACAACTGACATAATAAATGACTTTTTATATCGATTGGAGCTACAACTAACATAATAAAGGATTTTTTACATCATTTGTAAACCGACGTAAAAAGTCATTCTTTTAAAAAAAAATAATGAGTTGATAAATCTCTAATCGATACAAGAAAAAAAACATCACAAAAAATTTTAGAAGTAAAAAAAAAAAAAGTTGCAATCTAAAAAAATAGGTAAGAAGTAAAAAAAAAAAAAACCTAAACGATGGAATTTTGGAATTTTCAGAGGCCCAACTGCCTTTGGCAATGAATTCGTTACCCTACTTCGAGTAACTTTCATTTTTGGAGCGTCTCAATCCGAGCTCTCTCTCAAAAGTTATGACCGCTTGAAGTTTTTTCGTCCTAAATTTTTGAAATCCTAAATCTACGATAAACCTATACAATGTAAGAACTCTATCATCAAATATATACTAAATCAAGATGCTGATAAAAAATTTGGGTCAAAAATAAATTTCTAACTATTTTTAATGAATTTTACAAAATTGTTAATCTCTTGCAAAGAGAAGAAATGGGTGTCGAACCAAGCATTCAACTGAGACAACTAAGAAGCTTGCGCACACCAAACGAACATGGAAGAAGCCGAAAATGGAGCCAAACGAATCCTAGCAAGAACAACAAAGATGCAAATGAAAACCAGTGAGAAGCGAGAGCAGCACCACGCGAAATACAAATGAAAACTAGTGAGAATAAAAGCGGCACCACGCAAAGGCTGAGAGGAGAAGGCAACGAGGCTAAGGAGAAGGTGAAAGAGAAGAAAACACAAGAGAAAAATGTAAGCATAAGAGAAAAATAATACCCAAGAGTTGATATCTCTCTTGAAATCCCTAATTTTATCTCGATGGACATACTACGTCGGTTGGAAGCTCCCAACCGACTAGTATCTGACCAATTTTGACCAAATTTTCTTTAAAATTCACTCGTGCACCAAGAGAAGGATATTATGTTGGTTGGAAAGTCCCAACTGACATAATATGGGCTACATACTATGTCGGTTAGCACCTCTCAAGCGACATAGTATATTCAGTGCAATTACAAAATTTTTAATTTTTGAACTTTTACCTTTTTCAGTCTTTTCTACGTCGGTTATGAATGATAACCGACATAGAATATGGTATATTACGTAGGGTTTGAGTTAACCGATGTAATATCTCTTCAAATATTTACAAAAATATCACCATATTTTTGTTTACATCGATTCTGTTTTAGTCGACGTATTATCCTAACATAGAATGCATTTTTTGTACTAGTGTCTTCTCCTTTCTCCGAGGATTTTACTTTTGTTCTATAAGATGTTTCTAGTAGCAAGTTCAAATGTTGTGGATTGTTTTTAATATTAGCTTACATGTTATTGCTTTTGTTGTATAACTTTTTCTCTAAATTTTTGTTATATATATATATATATATATATATATATATATATATATATATATATATATATATATATATATATATAAGGGAAATGTCAACCCCTAAGGGAAATGGAGGATTAAGTGAATGACAAGAAGATGATGAGTTTTTTTACAAAATTGGTGCATATTTTTCTGTAATATACATATTTGGGTAAATTTTTTAAAAATTACGAAAGTGGGTGTAGTCAGTTGAGGGATAACTTTTGTTTGGCAGCATTTTTTTCTGTCGTATTAGAAATCGTGCGAGAAAGGCCGATTTTTTTTTTATTGAAGTCGTGCTAGATAGTACAACTTCAGTGTAGTGATTTTTTTTATTTTGTGACTTTTTTTTAACGTTGTTATTTTTTTCTGCAACCGTCATCGTGCTCGGTAGCACGACTTTAGTGGGATTTTTTTTTATTTTGTCTAGTTTTTTTGGACGTAGTTAATTTCTTTTTTCTTCACACGTAATTGTTGTAGATGGCAGGACTTTAATAGTGTTTTTTTTTTTCTTGTGACTGCTTTTTCCCTATAACTATAGTAGTGCTTTAAGTTGGTGAAGAAGATGAAGACTACAAGCCCACTACAAGCCCACTTCTGATGACAAACAACATTCTAGACCTAGTTTCTCACGTCATATTCAATGTGATTTATTTGAACGCATGTCTTTTGTTTCAAAGGAGGCAACTATGATGAACGTTAAGCAATACCATATTGAGCAGGGGTATACATTTGTTGTTGTTGAATCTAAGTCTGACCGATATGTAGCAAAGTGCACTAATTATGGTAATGGTTGTCAATGGAGGATTAGAGTTGCTTTCAGCAAAGTCCAACAATATTTGGACATTAAAAAGATTGAAACACCTCACACATGTTTCTCAACCATTATCTCTCAAGATCACCATAATCTAGATTATTTTTGTATTTGTCTTTTGTTGATCAAGAGTATATAAGACATACACTACAAGAAAAAAAGTTATTTAGAGACCACTTTTTAGCTACCAAATAAAATAGTTGCTAATTGTGACAAAAATATTTATCAAATTATATTTTGGTTGCTAAATAACTACAAAATAGAAGTAATGATTGAATTTAGTGACCAATTAGTCAAGATAATTGGTATCTAACATTAGCTACCAAGATTTTAGTGACCTATACCATTAGATTCTAAATTAGTCTCTAAATTAATTAGATACCAATTTAGAATATAATGACATAGGTCACTAAAACTTTGGTAGCTAATGTTAGATACTAATTATCTTAACTTAATTGGTCACTAAAATTTAATTTTATAGTTATTTAGCAACCAAAATTTAATTTGATGACTATGTTGGTCACAATTAACAACCATTTCATTTGGTAGCTAAAAATTGGTCTCTAAATAATTTTTTTTGTAGTGATATATCCTTTTATATCGAAAAGATTTGAGAGAGTGAATATTCTCTTGGTATCAATATTTGTTTTGATTTATATCCTCTTAAAGGTGTTCAAGACTTGATCATTTTTTAATAACCTTTTGAAGTTAATAGAAATAACTATTCTATAGTTGAATAGTTGAGACTAAATATAAGAACTTTTTTATCAGAACCATTATAATATTTCTTGTGAAATCTTTCTCCGCTTATCTTCTTTCACTTTTGCTACAATTCAATCTTGTATCAATCCTACTTCCAATATAATTGCATTCAATTTTGCAATCTTAAAAGAGTTTTAAAAGAACTTCAAGAAATTAGAATTTTTTCATAAAAAGATTTAAAAATCAATTAACCCTCCCCTCTTGGTTTAAACAAGCCATTCATTATTTTCTAATAATAAGTGCTTATGTATAAGTTGTTTCTACTTCTATAATGAAAAATAAAATAGGGTCAAACAATTTTAATGTAATTTGCAAGTTGTTTTTATAAGTTAGTCGAAGACATTATAGTTGAAATAAAGTGAGAATAACTTATAGACATGTCGTAAGCTATGTTCATAAGTTTGCACTTATGTCTGATCATCAACAACGCTTATCAAATGAATTGAAAAATTTGCATGGTACATTATCATCTGTCAAACAAAGCACTTGCATGTTGCATGATTTGCCCTTTCTACACAACATATGTCAGATGTAGCTTCTTCATGTTTCTTACTTTGTTAGATTAAGTACTTGGTCAAAATCACAGGACTGTTGTAATTTTGCTCTAACAAATATTATAGACTATCCTTTGACACTTTTAGAATATTCTATAATTTCTAAAGTTTACAAACTATCTGACTTCTTTATTTCTTCTCCAACTCTTTTTAGTCCTTCTTGCAAATTTCTCTTGAAACTTCATTTTTCTTTTCCTTTCTTTGTTATGTTTATTGTATTTATTTTTGAAGTTTTTCTCCTTCATTAGATCCTTCTTCAATCTTATTTACAGCACTACGATACCATGATCATACTATGTTTTATGATTTAAAAGGCTCTAATCATATATTTTGTTTAATATGTGATTTAAAAGGCTCTAATCCTATTTACGATATATACTTGATAAGATGAACATTCTTAATAACCAAGACACAATATACACAAGATTATACACAACCTCACAAGCTCAAATCCTCAAAGACATTACTTTCTTTGAAGCTTTGAGAAGACAAGCCACATCTAGCAAAGTGCTAGACAAAAAGGTCACATAATGCAATTGATATGAAGATTAGATGAGTCTCAAAAGTGTAAGACAAAAAGGTCACAAAATGCAATTGTTATGAAGACCATACAAGTGTCAAAGTGTTAGACAAAAGCTTAACAAGATACATATGCTACAAGATCATACGAGTCTTACATAAGTGCTATACCAAGTTTAAGATCAAGATGCAAGATAAGTAAACTAGACACGATTTAGAACTGCTCAACATAAAATACATTATTGTCATGTAGAACTGTTTAATAGCTACTAAGTTGAGTACGAAAGCTTCTCAAGAAAGTATTTAACACAAAGTACCATCATAAATGTGTTTTCTCAATATGGTATTGTAAGAAAAGACAACAAAAAAAAAGTATGTTCACACCCCTTCAATGGTCATTTATAGACATATATAAAAAGAAGCGTTTTCATAAAGAAAAAAATATAAGTCATATTAAAGAGTGATACATACAATTCGTCTTCGAGATTTCATCTTTTGTGAAATTAGATTTCTGATACAAGAAACACATATATAATCTTTTTTTTATAACAAATATTCTATTTCAAACAATTTCTTTTATATATTCTAAAGGAAACTTTGTATATTTAGCTTGAAAATTAATTCTTTAACCGTATTTGATAAATTGTTCTAAAAAAATTTAAATATTTTTTAACTTTCTTCGAACTCTATAATTCTAGAACTAACTTATTTTCCTCAATCTCCTTTTTAAACTAAGTCTCATTTTAACAAACACAAATGCATTTATACAATATTCCCATTAGAACCATGATAACAAACATCACAAACTCTTTTATTCATACCAAATCGTACATCTCCTTTTGTATATAATTAGAAACATGTCTTAAATTTAAGTGTCATAGGGATTTCAAATTTTTTTTGCAATATATATAATTTAAACGTGATCATGATCATGATCATGTAGCGAGTTAAAGTAATGATGGTCAGTTACCAATTTGCTAAACCAACCATCTTTGTGAATCCTGAATGTAGCAAAACATATTGATAAATATAGAAGAAATACTTTCAAATTATGTTATATGATTAACATGAAAATCAAATTAAAAGGGAATTCAGATATACAGAGAAATCTCTTTAGTACTGTATTTATTATTCTTCTTAATTTATATATAAAGTATTTGATAAGAAGGAAACAATATAAAAAAAATAAAAATTTATATCGGTTTGAGTAACAAAAGAACTGATAACTAAACTTTGGCAGTGGAAGATAAAATCGACTGAGTAGTTTGCTTATGCTATTCATACAATTTGGTGCAACACATCCTTTTTGATAAATTAAACTCCGAACAATATAATAAATAAGAGTTAAATACTATTTTCAGTGACAATTACCTCAAATACTTAATATCTTAGTTTAGTGATCTCTATAAAGTATACCATTCACATGAAATTTTCTATAATATTATTTTGTACTTTTTTTAAATACATGTTTCTTTCTTTTTATATTTATCTCCATATTATTCATACATAAAATCCTGTAAATAATTAACACACATTTATCTCCTTTTTATTTGGCATATAAAATAAAATTCTGTTCCCATTAAGGGACAATTATTTTCCTTCACCCTTTTATACATAGGTGAGAAAGAATTGATTTGTGAGTGTTAATCCATTAAACCACAATATGATAAGGTGGTGCAGCTTGTGTGGATACCAAGCACTACCACTGAAATATCTTCACGTCCCAACAAAACCAAACTTCCAATCAGTTGGGAAATTGATTAGCTATTCTTTCCTTCCACCACTTCCTCCTAAAGAATGTAATCTTCCATTTTCTTCACACAAAATAAAACCTTTACACTCATCTACCACCATGGATAATTCAGCCTCCACAGACAGTGAAGTAGCCTATGATATCCCTCCCATCCTCAAAGTCTACAAAAACGGTCGCGTAGAGAGGCTAGAGGGTGTCAAGGTTGTTCCTCCGGGGCTTCATCCTGAAACCAACGTAGAATCCAAAGACGTCGTAATCTCCGAAGAACATGGCATATCCGCTAGGCTTTTCATTCCCAAAACCACTTACCCTCCGCCCCAAAAGCTCCCTCTCCTTCTTTACTTCCACGGCGGCGCCTTCATAATCGAAACACCGTTTTCCCCCAACTACCATAACCTCCTCAACAACGTTGTTTCAGAGGCTAACGTGATAGGCGTCTCTGTCCACTACAGGAGAGCACCGGAGCACCCGGTTCCCGTTGCCCACGAAGACTCCTGGGCTGCTCTCAAATGGGTCGCTTCCCATGCTGGTGGAAACGGCCCTGAGGAGTGGCTGAAGGAGCACGCAGATTTCGGGAAAGTGTTCTTCGCCGGTGACAGTGCCGGCGCCAACATCGCAAGCTATTTGGGCATTCGGGTTGGAACGGAAGGGCTACCTGGGGTGAAGGTTGCAGGGATTGTTTTGGTGCATCCTTACTTTTGGGGAGAGGAACCGCTTGAGTGTGAGGCGAAGCGGGCGGAAGACGCTGCGAAGGTGCAACAGTTGTGGCGTTTTTCATGCCCAAATACGAGTGGATCCGACGACCCGATTATCAACCCGAGTAAGGATCCGAATCTGGGGAAGCTTGGTTGTAGCAGGGTGCTTGTTTGTGTGGCTGAGAAGGATTTGCTGAAGGACAGGGGTTGGTACTACAAAGAATTGCTCGATAAGAGTTCGTGGTCTGGAGTTGTGGAGGTGTTGGAGACAAAGGACGAGAATCATGTGTTTCATCTGTTTAATCCGAGTTGTGAGAATGCTAAGCTTCTGCTTTACCAAATTGTTTCCTTTATTAAACAGGATTGAACGTTGTTATGTGTGTTTTAGTTATCCTTTTTAGTTCTCACTGTAACAAGTTTCACTTCTATTTCCCTGTTGGATATTTGATCCATTTGTGTTGCTACCATGAAGAGAGATCAATTAAGCCATGGAACATGATAAAGAAGAAATGAATATGGGAAAAAGCTAAAAGCTTTTGGGATTGGCAGGCCAAAGATTTAAGTAATTTATGATTAAATAAATTTTCAATTCTATCAATATTATTTTAATGTGATTGGTAATATGATGACGTCTTTGGATTTTATATGATATGTATTTATTAGAACTAACTAGTCTCTTAGAAGAACGCTATTATTGATTGTTTATGTTATGTATTCGAGAGTTGCCATCCCCAATAACCAAGCACTCCCTTATATCACATACCAAAAATCTGCTTCTTCATTGATGTTTTGCTGTCTGCCCGAGGTGCACCAAGGCTTGTTGCAAGGGAGTTGTGAACCTGAAACATGCGCATATGAGAAAGACTAAGTATCACTGTTAGTACTGTCAGTACGTGATATTCCACTTCAGATAACCATTCGACTGAAAAAATCATGCATCACAACCTAGTCAGTATTCTTCCTCCTCATCCAAATGAGTATTCAGCGCTATATCACATTCTAAAATCCAGAATACAAGAAGTTTAGAAGTGTATGGTTTATTTAGTTTGTTTTTAAGTAAGGGTATAACAATCAATTTGTTGTGTTTATAAAGGTGTGGGAAGAAAACATGGAGGTGTCGAAAGAAGCCGTCCACTAACATGCACCCACTTACACTGCTTACTGTACACCTTCCAACAATACCGAAATTTTCTTCTTGTACTTCTATAATATCAGCCTGCACCTTCATACCATATATGAAAATACAAAATTATCTTTAAATAAAATTTAAAACCACCGTTCGCCTCTTTCGCCTCCAATTGCGTCTTAATCTTTTTGCTAACGGCTTCCGAATTCTATACTCTGGAAGTCATTTAATCAAATTTTACTTTTTTTTTTTTAGATTGTAGAATCAGGAAGCTTTTAAATTTTACAAAAACATGAAGAAAGATGTGGGTCGTAGTAAAGTAGAAGTATTAAGATGAATCTGTGGTGTTTGAATCCGTTGTCAAGGTATTAACTTAATGTATAAAGAAATTAAAGTCAGAAACAATGAAGGAATGTGAATCAAGATAGATTGGTGGAGAATGAGAAAAAAATAATGAAAACCAAAAGGTTCAAGGACAAACTTCTTTTTGTCTTTTAATTATCCAAAACTACATTAATTATTAATTAATACACAAAGAAACTAAACGAGTAACAATGTGGAATACATGAGTCAGAATAGGTTGGTGGAGGATGAAGAAAAGATAATGAATGAAAAAATAAAAAACCTAATAAATTTAAAAGAGAAATTTCTTTGTGTCTCCATAGTCAAAACTAAATTAATTATTAATTAATATACAAAGAAATTAAAGCTAGGCAATAATCAAAGGTTGGTGAAGAATGGAGGAAAAAGCCAAGAAGAATGTGAGTCAGAATATGGTGGTAGATTCATAATAACAAATCTCTAATTTTACAAGTAGTGTGCTATTCTGATTTATCTATGTTATTGGAGGTGTGGGGTATCAGGAAGTGAAAACTAATTTCAAATGACTTTTCGGATTCTACAATCCAAATGTCTTAATCTTTAGTAAAGGACGTTTTTGTCTTTTACATAAGGTAAGTTTTGTAATTAAAGAAAGTAGTAAAGGAAGTTTTTGTCTTTTCACTAAGGTAAGTTTTGTAATTAAAGAAAGTATGGAGGTGCATGTTGATATTATGGAGATGCAGGAAGAAGCGCTCAACCATGCATATCCAATAGGTTGACCCACTACCCAAATTAATTTGACGATTCTTTCTATACCCTCAATACTCTCGTCTCTACTTTTAAAAATGTCAAAATTATCTCTATGAAATGACCAAAAAGATCTTCTGTGTTTAGAAATAGAAGATTTTCTGAACTGGATGCCCAACGTTCGTTTCTTTTTTTTTTAAATATAAATAAGATGTTTTCCATCCGGTTTATAATTTTCTTCTAAAATGTAAATTAGATATAGAGTATCCGGTTCATATGAAGTTCATCTTCTCTAATGCAGATTTATTGTCAACCACAACCAAATCATCAAATTAACTATTTTAATCATTACCACTCATAAATTGCTAATAAAAAAAAATTCTTACCTTTGATTTGTTTGAAGCTTTAATTCAGATTGAAACAAATACGCAGCTTCTTCAGCTTCTCCTCCCATATCTGCAATGCGGATATTGCAGACTCTCACCCACACACACGTACAGATAGCTTTTGATGGTCAAGGTGAAAAACAGATACAATGACTAAACTGGATGCTATAGTGAAGCAGTAAATTGAATGTAAGCAAAGAAAAAATGAAACGACTGAATGCTATAGTGAAATAGTAAATTGGATGCAAGTAAAGAAAGAATGAAGCTGATAAAGCGTGGATAAAAATGATTAAGGAGATGAATGGAGATAGATGATATTTTAATCTTTTACTGCTTATTAAGGACATATTTAATTTTCCGGAGGTGCAGGATGAAAGTATCCGGTGGAGGAAGAATTCGTCCGTTAATTTACATGTCCCAGGTCCAACTTCTAGCCTAAGAATGTTTGCGGTGCAATTTGGTTTAATTTATTGTTAAAATTACATCCAAATCATACATAAAAAATATAAACTATTTAATTTGAAAGAAAAAATCTGAACCAAATAAAACCTATAATTTTGTTTGAATCAGTTTTTGCGATTTTTAATTATATTTTTTTCTTGTATTAAAGATTTACTATTTCTTTTCATATTTCGAACTAAAACATGCTAATAAAAAATGTTACTCAAAATTCAATAAATATTTTAAATAACAAATTAATAAAATCAAAAGACTCAATATTTAATATTATTAAAAATTAAAATCATATATTTCTCTGCAGTTTAACACCAACAAATACGAAATAAAAATTTAAGATAAATTTTAAGCACACAAAAATACAACATGTCAATATGATAAATTTGATCAATTAAAAAAAATAAAAAAAATTATATCAACTATCATATTAATTGTGAAATGTCTATATAGTTGTGACCTATAAAATATAAAACTTTATTAATTAAATTTTAATTGTAATATTTTCTTTCATTTGTTTTTACAAAAGAAACATATCTTTTTTAAGAAATTCTCTTACCGTAAAAGAGATTAATTTCAAGTGTAATAAATAATCATACTTAATATCAGGGGTTCGTTGTGAGATTGGACCAAATTCTAAAAAGATATAAAATATAATAAAAATTAGTTTGCAAAAGATAACCAATATAATGCTAATAATAATATATTGAAGATATATAATTCTTAGAAAAAAATTTTAAAAAATCTATTAATTTTAGTTTTATTTATTATCGTTACATTTTCAATTTTTTTAAACAACTCTATTCTAGCAAACTAATTTTGAATAAACCTTTCCGCGCACCACATCCTAGACCAACCCAATTACAGCATGATATGATGACCCCAACACTCTCGATCACTATGTCTTCCCACACCTCCATACTTTCTTCCTACACCCCATAAGCAAAGCAAATTATCATTTCACTCTCTTATTTTCTTCATCTTTTCAATATATCCTTCTCACGTTTTCATATTTAAAATTGTATAATCCATAATACAAAAAAGAAATTGTATTCTAGATTATATAATTCGAAATACAAAAAATTGTATTTTAGATTATATAATCCAAAATATTTTTTATTTTGGATTGTGTAATCCGAAATATATATAATTCAAAATACAAATTTTTGTATTACAGATTATAAAATATGGAATACAAATTTTAAAAGGTTATTTTGGTAATTTTAGAATTATAGAGGTCCAGGAAGAAATGAATGGAGGTGAGGAAGAAGTCGTCCACTCCTATAATCAAACCATCTCATTAAATTCTCGCGACTTCTTCTTACACCTCCCTACTTTGGTTTGTCTCATTTCGTTGTCCGCTCATGTGTTGTGCTCCTACTGAAAGTATGTATAGAGGTATTGCCATTGAGGGAATGGGTAGAGGTGGGGCTGATAATTTTTTGGATTTGTGGACTATTTTGGATTCTAGAATTTAGACCATTTTTTCTAAAAAAACATTTCAAAATACACAATCCAAAAGGTAATTCTAGACCTGGAAATAGCTTCTAGATTGTGCATTATGGAATGTGTTTTATAAGAAAACATGTTATGGATTCTACAATTCGAAAGCCATTCTCAAATTTGTAATTACCTTTCGGATTGTGCAATCTAAAATGTGTTTATTTTTTTAAACATATTTTGGATTGGGCAATCCAAAAGGTAATTCTAGATTCGAGAACGACTTCTGGATTGTAAAATCCAAAATATATTTATTTTTCAAAAACATAATCTGTATTGTACAATCTGGAAGTTATTTCCAGATACATAATTACCTTCTAGATTGTGCAATTTAGAATATGTTTTGAAAAATATATGCATTTTGCATTCTACAATCGAAAGACATTTGTATGACCTGTTTTTTATTTTTATTTATTAGAGAAAGTTGGGTTAATGTAATAAAATTGGTGTTGACAAATTAATGGCTAAAACTAATGGTGATGGTTCTCAACCTGAGGGTAGGGAGAGGCCTATCACATCGGTCCGTAAAATAGATCACTGATGAGGTGGTGGAGATGTTACTGCTAATGTAGGTCAAGGATCCTTTAGAGGACCTATAACTCCTTCTTTGTTAGTGAGTTATTGTGATTATGTTTCTTTGAGACGTGGGAGGTTGCAGTAAGCAATTTGAAATTGTTTATCATTTTTGTTTCCATATAAACGGTTGTGGTTACAAAAAGTGAGGTTGTTGTTTAAGATTAGGAAGAACTAAAATTGGTCTCCCCTGCTAAAAAAACTTAGGAAGTTTGGGTTGCCTTGTGCTAAAGTTGAGGCATTTGTACTTAGTTTTGGGTTGTTTTTGCTTTTGTGATAAGGGGACACCGGCTCACGAACATGTTCCATTTTCCCATTAGTGACATGACGATCACATTGGATGATGTGTCGTCCATCCTTTATATCCTTATTGTTGTTCAATTTCTCACTTATATCATGACAGAGTTTGTCGGAGCTTTTGCTTTGTTGGTCGAGTTGTTGCGGTTTGATCCAAGCGATGCAAAAGTTGAAATGTGACAGTGTTGACGTGCACTACGACTTAGCTGGCTTAGAGAAATTTATGGGAAATGTTGTGTCCGACGATCGTGGGAGTTTGTTGGGAGAGCGTACTTGATGCATCTAGTTGGATGCACAATATTCACTGACAAGAGTGCAACCTCAATGTATGTTTCATACCTGGCTTTCTTAAGGGATCTTTGAATGTGTGGAGATTATTGTTTGAGAGTTGTCGCACTTAAACACTTTTTATGAGCAATTACGAGATGCATGTTGTGCTCATAACTGGCAATTGGACACTTACGCGACATTGATACATGTAAATAATACATAAATTGTGAATAAAATTGCATTCATTTTCACTTCAAAACAGATAAAATAAATTTTAAATTTGTAACAAGTTTGCATTTATAAAGATTTCCTTGGGATGGGAAGGAGGGAGTTGAATCCAATGTATCATGAGACACTACAAGAAAAATCAAAGTTACCGACAAAGTGGTATCCATCGGTAAAATATAATTACTGATGAATTCTAGTGATAGATAATTGACAGTCAATTAGTGACAGATTTTACTGATAGATTTGATCTGTCGATAATTATTGACAAATTTTACTGACGGATTATTTAGGAGTCAATTTATCGACAGATAAGTTAATCGCCAAATTATTTTTTGATAAATTGATTGCCAAATTATCAGTCTATAATTACTGTCGGTAATAATATTAATAATAATAATAATAATAATAATTGTAAACAATTATTTTCCTTTCTTGTTGTTCATTTTCTTTATCAGATCTAAGAATGACAATCACAAAACCAAGGCCAAAGGCAACTCCTCTAAGCCATTGAAGTATATCATCTTGTGTTAGAAATACCTACAAAAATATACAACACTCTCATAGCATGAGGTGTCTAAATCCAAACAATTTTGCGATGCGTAGGAAAAACTCATCAATTACCTTTCAGTTCTTCGTCTATAGTTTATACTAAAACACTGCAATTAGTATATGTTGACATATGGAGTCCTGCTCCAATTTGTGCCTCCAATGGTGTGAGATATTACATTTCTTTTTTAGATGCTTTTCTAAACACACCTGGATCTATCTTTTGCATACTAAGTCTCAAGCACATACTATTTTTCCCTTTCACTGGAAGGAGGGTGAATCTAGTGTTCCCACTATATCCAACATCATCTACTCTCTGTAAACAATAAGCTTACAATTTAATCATTAGCAGAGTACTTTCTCTTCTTTTCCTTTCTTTTCCTTTTCCTATCTGTCTCTTTTCTTTGGATGAGCTTCACCAATAATGCTTCAGTCTCTATTTTAGCTTTTCATCACTTCACTCTTGGTTACAAAATTAGAGTTTGCATGTTTAGTTATTTCCTGAATTGTAACCATTTTTGCACCCTTTTTCTTTACTTTTATTCTCTAAATATGATCATCAAGGAATGACTGATATAATTGGGAACTTTTTGCCCCATATAGCACAGCTAATCTCCCAACATCACTAAGACTCTATCCTTTTTCTTCTCTTGATATCTAATGCATATGTGGATTAACTTGGTCTATATACATATAAATAACTATATATAAAATGGATTATTTTTTAGTGTACACATTTTACTTTCGAAAAAAGTAACTATTATAAGGGGTGACTTCAAATTCCTTTCATTTTAAATTTAAATATTTTAACTAATATATTAAATTTTAAAAAAGTAACATGAAAATTAATAAAATATATAAATAAATATGTATTAAAAATATATTAAATATAAGATTAATTATTCTATAACTATGTATAAACAATATATAAACCATATTTCCGGTATATACATTTTATTTTTAATACATCTTTTAATTTATGTAAAACTATTTTATTTATTTTATTATGTCTTATCTCTAAATATTTTGAGGATTTGAATATTTTGTATGAAAAAATACCAACTCTAAATGATTAGTTTAGTTTTTCAACATAGATCAACAACAAAGTTTTATAATGTTATGGGTTAAAAAAAATAAAAATAAAAGGATAAAAGAAATGATGATGTGAGAAAGAAAAAAAAAAAAAAACGGGGGAAACTAAACTAGTATTGTTAGTGAGAGAAAGAGTATAGTAAGTCATGATGAACGTTACCTAAATTTGTGTACTTCAAGGCATGCACACCAATCTGGGTTTGGCCAAAAAGTAACGGAAGCAAAGTTACCTTACCTACCCACCCATGAATGAAAATTTTGGATTCATGGTGTATCTACTTTCTGCTATTAATAATGCTGTTAGGAAATATAAGTTTATGGCACTTGTTGAGATTAAAGGCATTCTGAAAAGGTTTCTGAGGGAACCTAAAACTTATCCCAATTTTCATCCACTTTAATCTGCATGCAATTAATAGGGAGGCGTGACTAAGTTTACTGCACAAGTTGGGATGAGTGACGGTGATCCAGTGAGACCTCAGAAACGGTCTTTTCCATTTGCTAATAATAGAGTCACAGCATGTGGTCCATTCCATGTTATGTACATAATAGTGTTGAATTGAAGATATGTAAGATTTTGAATTTGAACCTAGAATCCCAAGTGTTGCGTAGTCCCCACTTGCAATTTAATATTGGGATAAAAGCTAATAGGCGAAGCCATGCATGGTCCTATAATTTCTCAGTGTGTGCAAATATGGCAGTTCTAAATGGGAGGGGGGAAGAGAAAGGAAGAAAGGTAGAAAGTGGCATGCCAACTCAGAGGACCCTATGGTGGAAAACTTATAGCTAAAATAAAATACAGGGTCAAAATAAATTGAACTAAATCTCACATGTGGTGGATGTATTCAGGATACAAGAGAAAAGGAGTGATTTATATGTTATTCAATGTATTATTATATATATTTAAATTATCTTGATATAGATACCTAAATAACATGAGAGGGTATTTAAAGTAATAAAAGTCAACCAAATTCATTATTTAGATAGAATGTGGTTAAATTGTATAAAGTTTGTCATGACCTTTTCCTCGAACTTTTTTCATATAAATTTGAGTAAAAGAAATGCTTCACACGTTGCTTTCTTTCATGTGACGTCTAATTAAGATAGTCTTGTCTATATAAGAAATTAATATATTTAGAAGGGTTTACTTCTAGCATTCATATTTGTTATTTAAAAAAGTAAATGACGTTATCTTTCTTTAATCCTTGTACTAAATTACCCTATTGATAAATAAATTAACCAAGAACCGAGAAGCTTCTGCATTTGAATTGTTTTAGGCAGTTATCCTTTGTATGCATTGTACATCCCCAAAATGAATTTCTTCGAGGTGACTGCTAAAGAGATAAGATGCCTAGCCAATTGTTGATGATCCAACCTGACATTAATGCAACAACTTGTGAGCATATTAATCGGAACGGAATAACGAAACATAATTTCGATATTTTTCTTTAATTAAACTTTTAAATTAATTGCTTAGCTTAAAGTTATGTATACATGCTCGTTTCTGTAAAATCTGTATTTTTTTTTTCTTTTATTCTTATAATGGGAGAAAATAAGTGGAAGATAAGAGAATAGAAGAAAGATAGGTGACATGGAAATAAATGGAATTCTTTTTTATTGAAGAGAAATTAAAAAAATACATAAAGTAGATTTCTTTTAGAGATAATTTGATTTTTTTTAAATATTTTAATTTATTATCATTATTATTATTCATTTATTATTATTATTATTATTATTATTATTATTTGGTTTTTTTGATGAACTATCTTTTTGTTCCAAGCTTCGAAAATCCTTTCAATTCCTTTATAGTTAAAAGAATGTCTGCAAGAGACAAAAATTAAGTATACTAGTTTTGTAAAAAAATTATCAACGATATATATCATGCAATCAAAAAAATTAATCAATGTATAAATAACCAAAAATTAAAAATATATTGATTTATTAAGATAATTTAGATATTAACATAAAAATTTTGTATATAATCAAAGGAAGAAGGAAAAAAGCATTTACAATATATTGGAATGAGATATTTGAGTTGGTGGAACTCGTCTATTTTATATTTTTGATCAAAAGAATATTTGAATTGCAATATTTATTTTCGTTGTTAAAAAATAATATCTATATATTCAAGTCTTTACACAATATAATTCATGAAATAAACATAGTTGTGTTGGGTAAAATAGACAGTACAGCTAAAATTGTGGATTTGGCTCTTCTAAGTGAAGAAATATACTTCAGAAACTAAAATGTAATAATAACAGTTGATTGTAAAATTAAAGGTTTAATTTAATAACATTAAATATATATCTAATAAAATCTAAAATTATTTATAATGTCTAATTATAGTATTTAATATAATACTGTAACTTATAACTTTCTACTTACTGTGTAATTATTAGATAATAAAATTATTTAATAAGTAATAAATATCTTTTACAAAAAGAGTCATTACTATATGTATGAATTTAACCTTTGCGGAAGATACTATCTTACTTTTGTATATGTTAGAATATTAAAATTATTTAATAGGAAATATTATGTTTAAAAAAATATAGAAAACATATCAAACAACAAAATTGATTATTAAAGTTGTATAATTAATAATTTAACAATTTTTATAAATAAAATTGAGAGAAAATGTAATATATAGTAGATTATGTTTAGTAACATAATTTTTTCCTTCATTGATCTCTTTTCCTTCACTGATAAAGAAAACAAATCTTTCCTCTTTTTTTCTCTTTTCTCTTTTTATTTAAAAGAATTTATAGAAAGAGATACTTCCCTAGGTTGCAATTAATTATGAAGACAATAAGTTACTTCTTCTTAAAGCTTAAGATTCCAAAAGTTAATGGTAGATAGTCTCCATGAAAACTAGTTTGAAACGTAATATAATTTGTTTTTAAGATGCTACAATTGAAATTGAATAAAACTTTACACTAAAATTTATTTATGACTGTAGTAAGTTTGAGCATTATTCACCACGTTATTCATCTTGTCATGCTTATGATATTTTTGTCATTTCAACATGCAATGATATGGTAAAACAATTTATGAGAAATGTTTTCTATGATAAAATTTTAAATATATATTATAAAAGTTTTGTGTATCCAGGAAAGTACGGTAACAATAAACGACTTGTTAGTTATCAAATACTTTTCTTTCAGTTTTACATGCTGCAGGAATATTGTTTTTTACAGTGCAGGAAGAGAAAGTATGAACATGTATTTTACTTTGAGGAGTGAATGAATATCTATTTTACATAATAGCAACAAATAAATATTTTAATGTATAAGTTATATTTTAGATTTATAATAAATCATTTTAAATTGTGATATAACAATATTTTTATGTATTGATAATTCTTCTTAACAAAATTTACAATAAATGTAGAAATATAAATAAAAATGGATAAAATAAAAAAAATAAGTCATTAAGAAGATATAGTATATAAATAAAAATGAACGGGATAAAATTCAAAATAATGGAGATAAAATAATTTATTCAATTTCAAGAATAATTTTTATATTGAATAGAGTTTGCAATTATTGTATTATTGCTTAGAGAAGAATTAATTCTTTTAGAAAAACTAAACAATTTAACTTCTGAGCAAGTAATTTTAATTCATGTAAAAGTTAATTTTACTTAGTTATACGATTTCTTATTCAAATATAACTTAAAATATTTTTCTCTATGTCAAAAAAAAAAAGTGAAAGGAGTTTTATCTATTTAAAATAAAAAAGAAAGATAAAGAAAAGGCTCAATAAAAAATTTTACTTAGTAAAGGTGTAGTGTATGCAGGGAAGGGAGCGTTTCACATGGGGTGTTGCAAATTAGTATAGGAACATGTTCACATTTTTATCGTGTCGATATATGGCCAACTTCGGCCCCACCATAGGGAAAAAGACCTAAAAATATTCTTTATTTCAATAATTTCAATCTTTGTGTGATTGATTTAACTAGGATAGATAGATTTTAGAAATTATTGTTTTTATTTTTTAATTTGAAAGAAATTTCTTCTTAAATAATTTAGCTGAGTAAACTTTTTCTCCTCATAAAAATCCAAAATTGAACATACGTTTTTATCTATTTATATTTAATATTTAAAGGGAAGGTTAATCTAGAAGAACTTTGGGGGCGGAACCGAACAGGCTAAAAGGGTAGCAATGATCCTAACGATGTCGTTTAGCGGCTAGTGTAGCTGAGAGAAGGACTAGGGGAGGGAGACAAAAGGGACCACTTGTAGATCAATAAATTAAATCTGAACCGTCGATGGATGGAATCACTAGGCTCAGTAAATATTCCTCTGCGATCACCCTCTTTATAAGCTCCCTCCACCTCCATCTCTAGGACTAGCCCATCTGAAAATAGAAACAACCTCACACATACACATAGAGAGAGCATCAAGAGGAAGATAAAAAAATGAGTGAGTATAAACGATGCGCTCTCACAATTGTGCCTATGGAGGAAACTTCTTCAAGTGAATCCATCACTTCAAAGAAACGCAAAACCACCGCTACTGCTGATTCTGCTTCCTTGCAGTTACGCTCTTCCCACGCGCACCACTGCTTTCCCGACACTACCGTGTCTCCGGAAGCTTCTGTCAATTCCGCCGGCACCGTCGTTTCTGCTGAACTCTGCTCTGATAGCTCCTGCTGTAGCTCCACCCATGTTAAGGACCTTCACACCGCGCCGTTAGATCTGCAGGTTTGCTCCTTCAAATTCTGACTTATTATGAATTCTGCTGTACTTTCTTAGTTTTCCGATTTCCGTCCAAATTTTCTTCGATGCCAAACAGTCCTTGCGGTTTCTTTTTCCTGCTCGAATTACTGTGTTTAATTAACCTGTTTAAATTTTTTTATATCTATTTATTGATATTCGCTGGTTAATGCAGACCAAGGGTTTCGAAACGGTAGATTCAACCAACCGTAATTTCAAATCGTCCAGGTTTTATTCCATTCCGCCTTCTTATTCCATATATTCGCCATCCATTTTCTAACGAAACGTGGCCACTAGAACGCTGCATCATTTATTTATTCGTTCGTTTTTGGCTGTTCAGCTGGTTGAGTGAGTTTTCTGGAGACTCGGAAGAATCGACGATGCTTCCGGCGAAGTCTTTGGCGAAGGTGAACGAGAAACGGACAGTGAAGGAGGAGATCGAAGAGTTTTTAGCAATGGCTGAAAAGTACGAGCAAAAGCGATTCGTGGAGAAGTAAGTAGTGTACTAAAACTGATGATGGCTACAAGCTAAGCTTTCCTTTTTCTTTTTTCTTTTTTTTTATAGTGCGACGCAGGATATGGGATGTGAGCGTGCTTACACTCTAGCGGAGCCAGAATCGAACCCTAACTAACTAATAACTTTTCCTTGTATGCAGGTACAACTTTGATATTGTTAGAGATATGCCGTTGGAGGGTCGCTACCAGTGGGTTCGTTTACATTGAATGCTGAGAGAGGGAGAGAGAGAGAGGGTGAGAGTGAGGGAGAGAGAGAGGTGAGAGAGAGGGAGAGAAAGAGGGTGAGAGAGAGAGAGAGGGAGAGAGAGGGTGAGAGAGAGAGAGAGAGTTATTTTAATTTTAGGGAGAGATTGATCTAGGTTGATGGTTAAGGGTAGAGGAGAGGGTGAGTTTATCGTGCTGGCTAATAGACACCGGTGACTGTTGACGAAGCTAAACTGACACGAGGTAAAACGAAAACCAGCGTGCGACTTCTGGTTGCCCAGAAGAGACTGCGATAGTGCTGCTAGTGATGGGTTAGTTTTTGTATAGCTAACTCCTTTCTCTTTCTGTTGGATACAACAAGCTGGCTTTTCTGCAACTCCGCACTCAGATAGAAGTAGTACAACAGTAGAACCTTCTTGGTGAGGTGATGAAAAAAAAAATGAATAAATTAATTTGGGTTTTCAGGGAAATATACAATTAGAACACAAAAATTCCCGCATTGAATGGGTGATCGAGAATTTGGTATTGTAATTGAGACAGTCTCTTTCAATGTTTCCACTACAATAATAAGGGGTTCAGCTAGTTCTTACGGCTGTTTTTATGATTCATTATTAGAGGAATTAATGGATAGAACATTAATTGTTATTTGGTAATTTTCTTGAAAAGTATCTTTTCTTCGACCTTCCCCCTTGCCTGCATGTTTCCTTTTCAGCTTTCCGTAGCTTCAATTGCCTTTTTTATGTTTTGCATTCTTTTTTCTTTTAGGTCATTTGGAATATCCTCTCCATCCCGAGCTATGATGATTCCCCTATTTTTTGTGGGGACCATGTGTGCCTGGTTCCTAAGAAATGACTGCATAGACTAATTAGTTAAAAGTCCTCTGCATCTCATACGCGTCTTGGTGATTGATTTCCAAGGTATATGCTTAGCATTACCAACATACACAAATTAACAACCACTTACAATCACCACCGAACCTACAACCTACACCATTTTTAATAAACAAAAGGGAGTAATGACTCTGCAAATCCTTTGCACCTACCCTACATGTCTAAATTTATGGATTTGCTCGGTTAATAATGGAAACCATGTTCTCCTTCACATATCTTTTTGTTACTTTTAAATGAATACCATCTTGTAAGTGCTATTGTCTTTCTGGTGTTGATCTTCAATTATTGAAGTTGCTAAATATGTATGTTGATGATTTTCAAAAGAGATAAAAAGTGGTGATTAGCTATTACATGCCTTTAATTGAAAGTGAAGTGCTAACGGTTCACATGACAATGGTGTTGATAATGTAAATGAAGCAAATGGGGAAGTGGTACTGCACTACTTATATATTACACAACGTATCTTCAACAAGGCAAGATATATATATCGGTTTGAGGAAATAGATAGGCAAAAAGTAAAGTAGCTTTTAGTTATAATTTTGTATGCTTTTACTTGTTGCTTAACGGTTGTTGAGCAAAGGATATATGGACGTGACATAATATTCGTTACGAATGCGTGAGAGGGTAGAAAAGAGTGAATTATGGAAACCAAAAGGAAGAGGGTCCATAGCTGCCATGTACTATGTCATGATTACACACGTGTCCAAAATGGCAGCAGCAGCAGCACCCTCATCCATGTCATCATGGATCCAAATGTGCACTTTCCAGCCTTCCAGACTCCATTTTCCTTTTTCCTTTTTTCCATATGATGAACCAAAAATCGATATAAGATAAATGATGAAAGTAGAAGACTTGCACGTGGTGTGGTGCCATTAATATCGCCAGGTTTAATTGGCTTCGGATCTGGTGCCATTTTAAAACGGAGTGCACACCCCGCAAAACAATAGGCAGGATTTTTAACGTCCAACGCTAAATTTCGAAATACAAAAAGATAAAACCAACTTTAATCAAATTTATTATTATTATTTCTCAGCTCAATCAAAACTTTACATATTTAATATTTATTTTTCTAGTATTTTACATGCAGTATTTTTAAAGATTATTTAGAGAACTCTTGTATAAAATTAAGTGTAAAAATAAAATACGCTTAGTTATGTTTTAATTGTGCAATTGTATATTTACTACAAGTGAAAAAAAAATTATTTTGATGCCTACGTATGGTATAGCTGTACTTTAATGAAAATATTCTCTCACTATTTTATTACCTTCTTTATTATTAGTATTATACACTTTGATGGCATATCAATGTGTTGTATATGCGATGTTTTTTTATGTAATTTAATTTTTGTGCCCATTTAAAATGAAATGTAGACGATGCTTAATATGTCTCTCTCTCTCTCTCTCTCTCTCTATATATATATATATATATATATATATATATATATATATATATATATTATATTATTATATTACGCATCGGGCTAAGAAGTGTATATAATTTACATTATCCGATATCAGAATAAAATTTGAAGAGCTCAAAACCCAATGAGAAAAGTATGGAGTTTGTATGCTTTTCATTGAGGTTCACGGTTTGTAAAATGATTGTATTTAGTTACATTACACTTTGTGTTATTTACTCGAATTAGGAGCTCAAGAAACATTCTTTCATTATTGTTAATTTCATGAACTTATTAAGCAAAAAGTTGATGAAAGAGGATAGAATTCTGGTCGTAGATGCCTACTACGATTTCACATGGTGGGTGTTTTTAGTGTCATTTTGTGATTTTGGGAATGACGTGAATCATGCATAACCTTCAAAGGGGCTTTGACCAATTTGTTCTCTTTTTCATTGCTTTTGGTATGTAATGGCAAGTGTGAACTCTTTAATTCGCCAACATGTTTGACCACCTTCCAATTCCACACATGATAAAGGTTTATTCCATTTTCTGCTATTTTTTTTTTTTTGGGATTAAAATAGGTGACCAGTGAAGAACATCTCTTTCATCTTTTGTTAATTTTTACTTTTAATTCATGGTAACCTTAAAATTAAAAAAATATAGCCATTTTGTTTTATTTTATACTTTTATAATGCAAGTGTACCTCGTACAGTTGCAAATTAATACAGTTCAATTCAACTTTGTATTGCCAGTGGAAGCAAGTACAAGGATGGAAAGCCTCGTACGTTTTTTCAAAACTCGACAAATATGCAGAGAAGAAAAGAATAAAAAAGTAGAAAAATATCCCACAAAAAGGAACACAATCAAGTTAGTGTTTTATGGCTAACAAATAAATTTGCCTTTTGAATATATGATTAGTAGTTTGTTGTTGTATTATAGTTAAGAGATTGATAAAATTGATTTTAGTATCTTTACATAATTAGTCTTTATTATGACCAATAAAAAAACGAAATGGATAAATAAAAGTTTAAGGATTTATAATTAATAACTGCATAAATGAGAAGGTGGTAAATAAGTGAAGAATTAATACTATAATTATTTTAAGTTATATATATATATATAACAAAATAAAATTGATTATTTTTCTAAAAACTATGTTTTCCTAATTAGTTCTTTCTTTCCTTTTTAGAATCTATTATATAGAAGATATAGATTTTAGGTCAAGATAAAAATTTTATTTCACTATTTTTTTTTTAAGTAAATCATATATCACAAGTTCTACAAATTTGATAGTACAATTATTAAGAGCGGGTTTAAGTAACCAACTACGTTCCATTTTAATGAAAAAAAGAATTACAATTATTTGATTTTGACACTTTACTTGTCTACTATCTAGCCAATCTCAATCCTCTTTACCTATTAGTCTTAGTTTATCTTCGTGGAAGATAAGACAAAGGTGATTCAAGATGAGTGAAATCCACAAATAACAAAGTGTGTAAAAAAAAACAACTAATAGTAGCTAATTAGAAGTATTTGCTAAGCCCATTTCAAAGTGTTAAACAAATTAGCTACAGAGAGAACATTTTAATTTTTTAGGTATAGGGCTCAAAATGACTGAAGAGATTTGACAACAATTAATTGAATTTTGAAAGGAATGAACAAATTACAAACTACCGAGTAGATTAGGTAGACAAACTTCTAAAATTGTCTTATGCATAATTTCATTGAGCAAAAATAAAACAGTTAAGTAAATATTCTCTAATAAAGACATTCTAAAACTAAGTTTAAAAGAGATTAAGTTACTATCCTAACTAATTTCTAAAACAATAATTTTGGATGTTATAATTGGAATGTCTCACATTGGACCTTTTTCAACATATATACTTTGTAATACTCCTTCTCTAACATATCACACATTAAGGAGTTGTAGAACTTTGAATTAACCATGTCACTTTTTTGTTTCATCTTTTCAGAGGATCCTAAGTACAAACATGTTGTCTACCACATTCATAATGTGAATGTAGTAAGAATAAAAAAAATAATCACATACTACTTATGGTAATTTTAAATAAGGAAGGTTTATTAACAACTTATTCCTCACTTTCCATAATGTTCAAAATATACTCCTTTAGTCAAGTAAAGAACTAATCCCAAAAGGTTAACTTTGATATTAACTAAAATAAATACTTAACTCGAGAAATAAGGATTTGAATAGAGTTATAAAAACACTTTAAAAGAGTTTCACAAACTTGTCAATTAGATGTGGACAGACGCCAAAAACTTGTAGATTATTTTCGACAAGTGTACCGAGTCAAAAGTAATATAATGTATGAAATAAGAGTGTTCAATTCACAGGGAACAACACTGCTTAAAGTTTCCAATAATGAGTAGTGATAAGTATTTAGGTTTCAGATATAGTGTTGTTATGTTAAAGAACTAAAAGTTAGAACATGAAAATGACTCAGTAATTGACAATTGTAGTGGAGTTGAAATCTCAGTAAAAAAGAACTTCAGATTGAATTTCATTTATCTGGCTCATTTGCATTTTGATTTATAAATTATGTATGACAAATGAAACTACTCGTTGCTTCTGCACAAATAAAAGTCATTCAAGTTTATTCTTCACAAATGAAATCCATAAGTTAATAGTCTAAACTCCAATTTCCCAGTTGTTTAGCAATTTAACCAACATTAAAAACAATTCTAAAACACAATCAATAATACATTGGGATTCATTCATGGCATCACAATAAGATCTCTTGCATTTATACATCTAGCATGTATCAGGTTAATGAGTCAATGATTTGTTAGTGACTTCTAGTTTACGCTAGACCTGTTCACTTGGGACACTCTTCAGTAATTGTCTCCCTTCCTCTTGACCATTTTGCATAGGCTATCCTTGCTCGCTTAGGCACTTAGCCTATGCAAGTTTCTTTCTTTTGGGCGAATTCTCTTGGATGAGTTCTCATTTTACATCCCTCACTCTTTTCTGTCCTTCATGCTTTAAACCTAGAATTCATACAAAATTTTGAGATCAAATGCTTTCATCAATCACATGGCTTGAGAATTTGTATTTTAAATCCAAAAAGTCTCAAATTGAGATATTATGCTAATTTACACTATAATTAAAACCAAAATCACCCGATTCTTCAACAAAATATACTAAAATTTGGCATTTAACAATGTTGATTTATATCATCTACGAGTTTTTGAAACCTATTCATATTTTTCACAAAAGCTTTTAAATAAGATGGTCAAAAGTAAATGAAACAAGGAATAGAAAAAATAGTGTAAACATTTAATTTATATTCGTTTACCTCAATTTAAATTATATACAATTCTCTTTTTTTAACTTACAAATAGATTAATCACAACGAATCACAAATATTACCATTTCTAGCTTACTTAAATACACAAAATCACTTTTCACAATCTCTCTGTAATATTAAACAACACAAAATCACTCTTCACAATCTCTCTGTAATATTAAACAACGATTACACAACATCCTTCTATATTAAGTATAATAGGTTTCTGAAAACTATTCAATAAAAAGTTATTTTATAAGAAAATTCTCCTACGCAGATTATGCAGAAAAACTCATTTATTTTTTGCATGATTCCGCCTACAAAATCAATCATGAAAAAGAAACGAAAGGGATGAAAGGATATTCTTTAGTAAAGGCATCTCAAAAATGAATCAAGAAGAAACTAAATTATTTTATTATTAAGTACTCTAATCAATGTTGCGTCTATCATTTCTTTATTTGAATTGATTTCCTTTTATATCAACTCGCCTTTCAAGAACTTATTCATACAATGTATCAATTTTATTTTAACGTTTCTTTTAACAATTAAATACCTTTCAAAAAATAAATATAAAAACATTGTTAGAGTTAAATTGTTTTTACGATGTTTCTAGTTTTTAGTTTTTAGTTAGAGTTAAATTTCTTTATGAAACAAAAAAATTATCGTAGTATAAAGTTACTCAAATTAAATTGACAAGCAAACTTAATCTGGTTTTGCATAAGTATTTGTGCAATTGATTTGAAATAATGTGATCAATATTTAAATGTTTTATATTAAAAGCAAATTTGATTGTCTAACTTGGTGTAAATCTTCCAGGCAATGGAAAACTATATTCATCAATTTTAGTAAACCAATATGTGAGAACAAAAGCCAATTTATCTAGAATCTGACCTAACATTTATATTTTCTAAAATTATGTTTGACTACTAACAAAATCAATTTTAAATAAATAAATGTTAATAGTTGTTAACAGCAAAATCAAACAGAGATTTGTATTCCAAACTCCACGACAAAAAGTATAATTAGTCATGCTCATTTATCTTTAATGATAACTCTCTATCTTAGAGATAAAAGCAAACACTATTGTGGCAACATTTTAATGGCTTTATGACGACACTGACCAATGATAAAATGAAAGCAACAATTGGCAATGAGTAGAAACAAACACGAGTGGATCAAACTCTGCTTTTATGCGTTGTCGCCTTTCCAGCTTGTAGATAGAAATGTTTCCTAATCGAAACAAAAGAACCCTTTTAGGGTTGCACTATCCCAACTCGAAGGATCGTATTCAAAACACATTTAATTATTGTAAACTAAGTCACTTGTTTATTTAGATTTTGACATTTATACATTGATTTACCGTTTATTTAATTAGTTATGAAAATGATGTGAGATTTTGACATTTGATAATCAGTAAAAACTAACATATATTTTACATGTTAAATACTTTGTAATTTTATTTGTTTTACGAGTTTCTTTAATTTATTTTTTCATGGAATTGATTAGCTAGGATGGATGATACTTGATTTGTTGGGAATTATTATACATTTTTTTTAGTTCACACTTTTTTTTTATAGTTTTGGGTGTTATCCTTATAATATTTCTTCAAAATATTATTACAATAAATCTTTAAAATATCACTATAATAAACATAAGATTATTTGACAATTTAATAATAAATAAAATTTTTATCACTATTTATTTATATTTTTTATAGATAAATAGGTTTCATTTAAATTTAGACAATAGATAAACATAATTAATCACAAAATTTGTTTTGCTAATAAAATAATAATTAATTATCATTATTATTATCTTCATCACGTACATTATTTTTTTTTTCATTTCATCTTTTAAATCAATGCTTGCATATCATTTTTTTGGTCATCATCATTCATAACTGTTAGGTATTCAAGTATGAGTCTAAGTCCTACATTGGGTAAGAATGAGGAAGTTGAGCAACATATAAAAAAGAAGACCCACAAACTTAATGCCTTAAGGTTTTGGATTGAAGGTGGTGTCATTCTCTTATATGGGTTTGACTCAGTTCTCATTGTTTGAGATCTTCCCGGTTTTCTCCCTAAGATTCTCCCAACAATAACTTTCATAGAAATTATTAGATTTTCATTAGTTGTAGAATGGGTAAGTCATTTTTATCCAATGGAAATTCATGCTTATTATCTGAGGTATTAGATATAAATAAAAGTAGTCAATGTCACCCTTCTCTTGACATATATCATTTATAGCTTTCTCTAGCATATCATATCAATCTCATGTTTTTTTTTTCATTACTACTAGCCAATTAGGGTCTTTGTTGTCCTTAACATAATATACTTGTGAGCTTGACAAGCTAAGACACATGTCTCACTTTAATATTAATAAAAATAAATTCATATTTGTATCCTCTCTCCTTTAAATACAGATCACATCAATCACATTTAAACAAAACAATATTATTTCTATAAGAGTAACTTAATTTAATAATATTTGTCAACACACTAAAATAATCTATATTTCTTATATTCTTATCACTTCTAACTAAAAATTTACTATTTTGTAATTTTAAGTACATATCTAGGTCCTTTACACTAAACTTCCAACCTTTTATCAACTAACTTACTTACAAGAATCTAGTTCATAAGTCAAGTGAGTCAAATACAATAATGACTTATTTATTCTTATGTCACATTTTTTTTTTAAGAATGTATCTCATTGAAAAAATAATAAGATAAATGTATTAATATACAAATACTAATAAAAAATATGTAGAAAATAAAGAGTTAATGTTACGAATAAAGATAAGAGGAAGATTATAATTAGCTGAAAAAACATTAGTTGTTATTTGTTTTTATTTATTTAATTAATACAATCTAATTAAATATTAGTTTAATTTGGATGCCATTTAATAAAATTATCTCATATTAATAATATTTAAATATAAAAATTTATTTAAGATAAAATAAAATGAAAAATAATGTTGTTTCATCTTTTACTTAAATTATTTTAGATTCACATTAAAAATTATATTATCAACTATTAATTTAAAAATTAATTTAAATAAATAAGATAAAATTGATAATCTTCATATTTGAACCGTTAACCCAGTGCTTAAAGGATAAAATTAGTTATCAACGATGATACAATTGTTGAATTAATTTAGTTTACTTTAATATATTATATTATCTAATTGTGGAACTTAAATTTAAAATAATTATTTAAATAAATACTAGAAAAATAACAATAGTTTGAATTAATATTTTAAGAAACATATAATAACATTAATCCAATCAAATTGTTGATGTTTGTGAATTATATCATTTCCAGAAAATTGTGTAGGAGTTAGACAATTGTTTTTAGCACCATAAAAACCTTTTGTATATTAAGTGGCAAATCTCTATAACTTTTCATATAATAAATTTTTTTTTTGTTCACTTGATAAACTCACAAATCTTCTTTAAATTCCTGTATTGATAGATCTCTACATATAGAAATATTATTAATAGTCCACAAAACAAAATACATATAATGATTTTTTTTTCATTAACACATCATATATTTATATATCGTTTTTCCATAATTTTGTCAATTCATCAATAAAGATTATAATATAAATAATAATTATTATTATAAATTAAAAATAATGACAACTAATTTATCTCTTATATATCTCGTTATCATTAATAATTTGTCATTATTATCTTATATATTATTATATCTTATTATTGTCAATATTATATAAAATTACTGATATTAATTATTTTTGTCACAATAAAACTTAATTATAATACTATTTAAAATTATTATTAGAGTATCAGTCATAATATAATTATTGTTTTAAGATATTACTAGTAATATATTTATAATTTTTAATGAGAGATATTTATATTACTAAAATTAGGTTTTTATATACTGACTGTACTGTATAAAAATGTTTTTAACATATCTTAAAAATTAAAAATTAATATAACTTGAGAGTACAGGAGAGAAAAATAAATAAAGAATCCAAATTGGTTTTTTCATTATACTTTGTGTCTTATGTGGAGCAATACAAACTGGTCCCTTGTCATTACAATAATGTAACCAAGGCAAGTCGTTTTCTCAAATTATATTCGGCACATGGTCTTGGCATTGTGGCTACTTTGAAAAACGTACCAAAATTATTACTTTTTTGTTGCCCAAGTTAATTTATAATTACAAGGCATATTTCTCCAATCTCCATGACATTCTTTTGTATTTAAATGATCTAGCAACAATAGCAGGGAAACACCTAAAATTCATAAGTTAAAATTAATTTAAAAAAATTCATATAATTTTTAAAATTCTATTTTTAATTTATACATAGATTAATTTTAAATTATAAACAAATTGATATGTCTTTTGTTCGAAAAGAGTCTATGAGAAACTCGATACATCCTCAATTTAATATCGTAAAGTAAGTTTTTTTTTTTTCATAGCAAACACTATAAAATTTAATTTAGTTTCTAAAAAAATCACTATAATTTGTTATGTGAGGCTAGTCTTTCTATTCATTACCTAAAAGAACTAAATTATCCTGTTTATAATTTTAAAAAGCTAAATAATTACTATGATTTTTAGGAATAAAAACTTTTGTATTATTATTTTAAAAATTAATTAAAAATTCATCTAAATTACCAATTTGGTAATTATTAAATTGATTTCTGACTTAAGATTACACTGAATGGTTTAGAACATTATACTAATTTCGTTTATTATTGAGTGTATCCCTTACTTAAGATCTAAGTGCATTTTTATAATTTTCAACCTTTTTTTTTTTCGAAAGTAATTTGAATTATCACATCCAAAAAGTTGTTACAAGTTATAATATTCAAAGTAAAGTTCGAATATGTATTTGAAGTAAAATTCTAATATGTTTGGATGAAATAAAGATGTGTAAATGACATATAAAAATGGATAATTCAAAAAATGCATAATTTAAAAGGTTTAACGTTCAAAAAAAGTTGAAGTAAATTGAAAATGTTAAAAATTATAATTAAAAAAACAAAGTATTTTGAATAAAATTGATTTTAGATATCATATTAAATAACGATGATAAAATTTTTTATAACTTCAAATGATGTTAAAAAGTATTTAATCCAAGATAAAAATTCAAAAATATTGAATAAAAATATTCTAATACAAAAATATTTTGAAAAATATAAGATTGAAAAATCATATATCTATCAAAACTTAAACATATTTTTCTTTAAATATCTTTTAAATATGTTCATTCAATGTAATACAAACATATTACTAGTTAATTAAAAAAGCTTATTCGTATTTTAGCTTAATGTGATCCTATTTAAAAAATCTTATTTATTAATAAAGGTTCTTCCAACATTGTTTTCGAACTATGTTGAAAACTAGTACTATATTTTCAAATTAATGATCAAAATTCTCAATCAATAGATACTGTTAACCGTTTTCTACTCAATTAAATCAATCATATATAATTTTGATTTACGAAAGAATGACTAAATCATGCTTTGTTTGTGAAATATATTTATAGAAATGTTTATACAAGTGTTAATCGAGAATTCCGATGATTAATTTGAAAATATTATATTAGTTCAAAGATGACTAAAGCAAACGAATTTTACCAATAAATAAGATTTTTTTTAAAAACACATTGTTTAGTTAAATACCTTTCAAGGTTGTTTAATTATAATTAATAATAAATTATTATTATTATTATTATTTAATTAGGTTATAAAGTAACATTATCAACTATAATTATAAGCTTAACATCACCTATAGATGCCCACTCATAAAGAAGTAAACATTTTAAAATGTCAATTAATTAATTATATATATTAATTATAAAAAAAATAAGAAGTTGATCTTATGTAATAAAAAATATTAAAAAAAGAATCCTTTATAATTAGCAATATTTAAATTATATATATATATATATATATATATATATATATATATATTATTAGAACTATTTTTATTTATTTGTATCATATTTTTGCTAGCTGAGGATATTAAATTTTATTTATATGTTGTATTGATTTTTTTTAATATAAAAAAACTATTTGTATTGTTTAAGATATACACGACTTATCTTTCTTTCTTATATTTTATTTATATGTTGTATTGATTTTTTTAGTATAAAAAAATAACTATTTGTATTGTTTAAGATATACACGGGTTAACTTTCTTTTTTATATTTTACATGACACTTCAAGTTTTTTTTTTCTAAATCGTTTTTTACTTGATAAATCCACTATTTATAGAGATTTTTTAAAAACATTTTTCTTATGTCAGTTTTCACTATTTTGATGTTTTTTTTTCTTTCTTTCTTTTAGCTTTTAAAGAAAACGTCTTTCAACGTATATCAACCTTAATATAAATAAAAATAAGAAAGAATTTATTGAAAACAGAGAAAAAAAAAATAAAAACAAGAAGCATGAGAGAAAAATAAGAAAAAGATTTTAAAAGATTTTTATAAGAAAAGAATTAGAAAAAGTTAGAAGACATAAATAAATAAGAGAATTTGTAAATTTAGAAGAGTATAACATATTTTAAGTATAAAAAAATCAATAATAATATAGAATTATAAGAGTGGACAGAGGAATCCATATATGAAAAGTCTTTCAAGAACACTTGATAGTTATAACTACTTTCATATGTCTTTTTAAGGTGGATATGATGGTTGTAACTACTTCACATGTCCTTTCAAGTATCTTGAATGAAATTGAAATTATTAAGTGTGTATTTTTACCACATGACTCTCAACTCTCCTCACACAAGTTATATCCAACTCTAGCTCAATGTGTGTACTTTTATCAGGAAGATAAGTACTACCAGCTATTAAAGAGATCTGGTAAAGAAGAAAAGAGAAAGAAAAATTAATGTTGTATGTAACACATTTAGTAATTTTTAACGTTCAAGTTCTCTAGATGATAGAAAAGGAAGAAGAAGATAATCAAGTAAGTTCAAAGCTACTTAACTGCCAAATAAGGGAATTCAACGACTACTTTCATCAAGTTTGTATCAAGACACACATCAAAGAGAAGAAAAAAAAGAATAATAATTATTTGCAAGTGTTGAAATTCTACTAAATTTTCTTAATGTCTTAAAAGTTTGTAAAAAATATTGTTTGTGTCATCCAACAAACTAGTAGAGAGAGATTAAATCATTGTATATATATAAAAACATTATCTCTATTGAGCGCAAAATATGATATTTTGATTATAAAGAGATTCTATTTATCTTAAGCCAGGAGTAACTAATACATACATGAGCTAGGAGTGACTTGTAAAGGTTCAATTCATCCCTCTCACCCAATCTTAAACTCAACCCCTAAAACTAATATGTATGAGTCATGTTCAATATTTGTTATCACAAAATATTTTATATAGGGGTGGTTTAGTGATTCTAGATTGGTTAGACCAGTGGGTCTCAACAATTGATTGTCTCTGAATATGATTTTCTTTCTTGCTTATGAGATCTTCAAACATAGACATTCTTTTGGTTATGTTTTGTGAGAAACCGCTATGTAGGTACTATGATTAAGATTGTTTGGTTGAGTTTGAAAACATTTATAAGAAGAATTATTTTATTTTTAGGTATCCATACGAATTTGGTTTATTCGGCACTAGATTAAGAGACTTTCCACCTATACCATATTAGGATAAGACTTTTTATAGTGAAAAATTTTCAATTGTAGATGATCTCCTGTCTTACTATCACCTTCTTCACTAGAATGCTTTCCTAAGGCTTTTTGAATTTAAAAACATTTATTTCTCAAGTTTCTCAAACTCTATGTTTTGAGTTTCAAGTCTCTATTCTAAATTCTTTACATAAATTTTCATTTTCATGCTTGAGTTCAACATTTTATTCTTCTTAGAAAGCTTCCTTTTCTTTTCCCTACTATAGACATTCTGCTATGAACTGTCTAGGTTTATATTACAGTCATAGCAAATAACTTGCTTCTTTTGTTTTTTTGATTCTTTAGGATTTAATCTTCTTTTTCCTTTTTTTTTTTTTTTGAGAATATCATGCTTCTTGACCCTTTTACTTTTTGAAATTTATTTGTATGGAAGGAGAAATCAGGTCTAATCATGAAACATCTCATGAATTATCTATATAATCTATGATCTTAGGAGGAAGATTCTTCCTTTGTTTCTAAATCTTAAGACATTTTGTTGGAGCACCTTTCAAAATCACAATGTACTCTTTTAAGGATAACTTATCCAGATTATTGGATACATATAAGGTTGTTTGTTGATATGTCCATGATAAAAGAAGACTCCTTCCAATCTCAAATGAAATCATCAAATAATTGACCCATAACTCAAGTTAAAGATGAACAAAATATAATATATTATATTATTCTTTGTCAACCTTTTCTAAATTTTTTATTATTTATAACTCTTTAATCTTTTTATATCCTCGTCTAATTTTATGAGACTTTTTGTTTTTTATTCACAATATTTCTTTTTTATTCATATTAAAAATTATGTTATAAATATTTATTACTACAAAATTTATAATATTTTATTATTTTAAATTAGACGTGAATATATCATGTTGGAATCATCATACATATTAAACTTTGAAATTTATATTCAGATTATAATTTTCTAATTATATTAATATTTTAAATACGTTCACTCAATTAAAATTAAGAATCTATTTCTAGTTAATTAAAAGAACTTTGAAAATATGAGATACCCAATATAAAAAAACTTTAATTGCTGATAAGATTTATGCAAATTTTTATAAAGTTTTTGAACTAATTCCCAAAATTATCGATTGTCAACTATATGTATATATAATCATTCCATAATTTGATGAAATTCTGTATATACATTCCATTGAAAATAAAGATGATATTTGCATAAGTAGTGGCTGAGTGGGTGTCAAAATGAACACCCACAAAAAGAAAGAATTAACGTGGGACCTCTATGAGAATAAATATCACAAGACAGAATACTAAGTTTGTTGGGACCCTAATGAACTTTGACTGGGAAAAAAGGAATTGCAGCTTTCTGAATTTGGGACCATTTGATTGCTAATTTTTGAAAATTCAATCAAATTTAGGTGTGGAAAGTTGCTTCCTCCTGCTTTAACTAATTCCCTTTTTGCCAAGAAATCAAAATTTTGGTTCACCTTCACTTCAAAGTCAATGATGCTTCACAAACTTTTGGAAGCATTCAAGGATATGGCAAATCTAAACTCTTCAAAAGAAATTTAAAATTTGAGGATATGACCCAAGAATCAAGTTTGTTTTTAAAGAGAAAGAAGACCAATGTCACCAATTAAAAGATGCCCTTTAAAGTGTGGCATTTCATTACAATGCCTCAATGAACCAAAATAGCTACCCATGGTTTTAAATGATTGAAAATATCATTGCTTGCTTTAAATAATGCGGTTTTAAGCTTCCAACGTGTATGCCAAAGTAGCTTTTAGTCTAAACTCATTAAAGATTAAACTCTTTTCTTTTAATATGAGTTACACTTCTTTTAGCTTTATTTATCTGAAAAGAATTTCTTCCGATAAAATATTTTCAACAAATTATAATAATATTCAACGTATTTAATTTATCAAAGTTCCGGGTTGTTTCTCCTAGTTGAGGGCACTTCTAGATAAAAACTTTTATAAGAAAAAATAAAATAAAAACTTAATCCTTTTCATAAGTTAAAATTAATTTATGTGTGAGTTAATTTGCAGAAATTATTATATAATAATTTCTTTAAGTTCTTGTTTTTAAACTCATTTCAATTTATAAACATTTTTTTCATACTTTCCCTTTTTATATATAAATTAACCCTTACTTATATTAGAAGTATGTGTAGTGCTTCTTCCTGGCAAATGTTATTTTGGGCCCTGGCTCAAGGGGTAACCTAATCTGTAACTAAAGAATATTTATTTTGCACAAAATTAAAGACAACAAAAAGGAGTTTCTTTGATTTTGGAGTGCATATTTAAAATACATGCAAGTGAAAGAAAATATAATACAAGTAGAGATATAAATAGTTGTATATAGTATTACATATAGTGTTGATTATTTTTTTGTTATTATAATGATAAAATTGATGTTTAAATGTATTCATTGTCACTGAACCAACATTAACGAGAAAACCATAATTTTCCATTCAAAGTTTTCACAATGTTATATTTGTTGTTTAATCTAGTCCGGAGTGATTCTTCCTGCACCTCCGTGACGACTTCCTGCACCTCCATAGTTTTCCAAAATTCCCATTTTGAACATAATAAAAAGACTAAAATATCCTTCGTCTACAATTCATATTGTAAAAATTTTGAAATACATTGCGGGTTCTACAACCCGCAATGTAAAAAATTTTGAAACATATTGGGGGTTGTACAACCCGCAATTCAAAAAAATTTCAAAAATGAATTGCGGGTTGTACAACCCGTAATGTGTTTCAAAATTTTTTACATTGCGGATTGTAGAACCTGTAATGCGTTTTTTCAAATTTTTACATTACGGGTTCTACAACCCGCAATGCATTTAAAAAAATTTGTATTGCGGGTTCTACAACCCGCAATGCATTTAAAATTTCTTTTGTCAACTCGAAAAAAAAATAATTTATTTTTATAAATACTAAAAATTATTTATAAAAATATTTTTTTTTTACTTTTTATTATAAGAAAAAGTAAAATTATGTTAAAAACAAATATTACAAAAATTTGTGGCCTTGACCAGGATCTGGAAACCTTTACTGCGTAAGACTAAGGTGATAACCACTACATCATAGAAGATTGCTGGTTGTACAACTCGCAAAACAAAACAATTTATAAATACATTGCAGGTTACAAAATTTTTTTAAATGTATTAACCGGCAATGTAAAAATTTTTTAAACACATTGCGGGTTATACAACCCGCAATTCATTTTTGAAATTTTTTTGAATTGCGGGTTGTACAACCCACAATGTGTTTCAAAATTTTTACACTATGGGTTATAGATTAAGGACATTTTGGTCTTTTCATTATGTCCAAAATGGGAATTTTGAAAAACTATGAAGGTGCAGGAAGTCGTCATGGAGGTGCAGGAAGAATCAGTAGCCCGTAGTCTCTGGCCCAGTAAGATATCTCTAGCCCAAAAGAGAATCGGAGCACACAAAGTGGGGTGTTGCGTTCTACATCCCTGTTTTTAAAGCTGCACCCCCATGAGGGGAGGAAAATGACAAAATTATCCCTAAAAAAATACATTCAGGTATTACAAATATATAACCCAAAATGTATTAATACATTGTAAATTGTATAATTCAGCATATTTTTTCTAAACTTCAAAACACCTCTTAGTATAATTTTTAATATATTAATACATTTCCAATTATATATTTTGATATTTAGAAACTATTAGTTATCAAATGAAATAGGTGTTAATTATGACTAAAATAGTTATCAAATTAGATTTTGATTATTAAATAACTGTAAAATAAAAGTAAAAGTAATGATTGAATTTAGTGACCAATTAAGTCAAGATAATGATATTTAACATTAGTTACTAAAATTTTAGTGACTTATACCATTAAATTCTAAATTAGTCTCTAACTTAATTAGATACCTATTTAGAATTAATGGTATAATATTTTTAGATTTATACAGTAACTTTTATCAAGGTAATACATTTTAAAATTATAATACCATTTCAGAATTAATTTTTTATTTTGTATTCTAAATTGTAAGTTCTGAAATTGAACTACAAAAATAAAAAATATTCTAAACTATATTTTAAAACATAAAAAAATATATTTTAAATTACACAATTAAAAATATAAATATATATTAAATTGTATAATTTAAAATACAAAATTTAAGAAGATAGAATTGAAATTTTAATTTATATGGAGTGCATTTCTATAAACATGGACTGGAAAATGCAACGCTACACACATTATTATGATTTATGACTAGGTCCGTCATTCAAAGTTATAAATATTGAGCTCTGTTTTAAGGTAGAATTTTGCATTTTATATTATATATATATATATATATATATATATATTTTAAAAAAATAGCCTTATAAATATTATTTTTATGGATCCATACGCTTGGTCGACATTTGAATTTTTCTCAAAAAGAATTATTTAAAACAAAAAAATAATAAAATAAAAGTAGAAGAAAAACGATTATATTTGTTTCGGTCACTTCTTTTGCCAACAAGATTTTTTTGTGTTTCCATACATTTGTTCCAATTTCATCCATATATCACCATACAAATATCCATACTTAAAAACAGAAAAAATGATATGTTTTATCCTGGATTTAACATGTGTTTTTTTTTCCAGAAAAAAAATCTATAACTTGATCAGCCCACACTTTGTTAAGGTATAATAGAATTTCAATCTTTACAACCAACATATTTCACAAATAATTTTATTTTATTTTTCTAATTAAAAAATTTTCTTCACAAAACAAGAGTGGTATAACTTTTGTTTAAACATATAGCGAAATTCATTTTCAAGACTCTTTTAAAACTTGAAGTTCTTTTTAAAACTCTTTTAAGACTTGAAAAATTGTATGCAATATTGATACAAAATTTCATTATAACACAATCAAAAGAAGATAAGCAAAAAAAGATGACACCAAAGATTTTATACTCGTTCAGATCAACAAGATCATACATCCAATCTTAACAAATTAAACTCAAAATTGTTGGTTCAATTAAGTTCAAAAATTATTACAATAAAATTAACTCTTGAACACTTTCAAGAAGAAATAAATAAACAAACGTTGACACCAAAAAGATATCAATCCTATCAACTCTTTTGAACACAAGAAGATATATGTCTTATCAACTATTGATCACCAAGAACCAAACATTGGAACAATCCAATTACAACAACAAAGAAACATAAAGAAAAATATTAAGAATGTTCATAATGAAAGCACACAAGATTCGGCAATGCACAAACTTTCATCATCAAAACATCTTCACTAGAGCTTTCAGGCTTTCTTCAAGACCAACATCTTGCTATATTGATTTTCTGTGTGCTATCTTTATTAGTCTATATTCCACAATTAATTACATTCATTTTTTAGTTACTTATTTTCAAAAGAGTTTAAGAAGGTGTTAATCTTTTTCAAGAAATTTTTAAAAACAATTCTCCTATTCTTGGTTTAGCTTAACCTCAAATTCTTTTACAACAAACTTCTTAATCTTGATCATGTTTGTCATTTTTCTTTCTTCAAGACAAAAACAAATAAAGGGAATGAATATTAATCAGTAATCAATGACCAACGACCAACGAATGTGGAATAAATCAAAATCGGATATATTTATTAAGAAGTTCACACAAAAACAAGTAAGACCATAGATTGTTATACTCAAAACACAAAAATACGTAAGGAAAGACAAACACACAAAATGATAAGAAATGACTATATATTCATTAATCAGTTCTTAATAAACACATATGAGCCAAATACATTGATTAACAAAGTTACATAATACATATACTCAAATTAGAAAGAACAAATTATTAACAAAGTTACATAATACATATACTCAAATTAGAAAGAACAAATTATTAACAAAGTTACATGATACATAAACTCAAATTATAAAAAACAAATTACAAGAATAAAAATAAAATAAAACATGTATGAACCACTCACTTGAGAATGTTAGTAAGACCACACTGTATATAGGTTAGTTAGAGCATAACTGACTTAATAATAAAATAATAAAATATTTTAACTAATTAACAAAATAATAATATAATAATAACTAACAAATGTATGCTTAAGATAACTCTATAAACGCTCTATGAAAACATTGTGTATTAGACCGACAACTAAATTGATTTTAAAAATATGAAAATAGACAGAAAACATATTTAACATATTTGACTAGTATATTATTTTAAGTTGAAAGAAATACATGAACTTATTTATTATGGAAAAATTTGAAGGCATTAATACAATTTGAATGACTTATAAAAAAACTATCTATTTGTATAAAGTTTTGTTAGGGTCACATAATGAAACATCCTACACTCAAAATTAGATAAAGGAAAAAAGACATTAACTCCTAAGAAGGCATTTATATATATATATGAAATCATCATTATTGATGGAAGGTTTATTTTATATCCTATTCTTGTTGGAGCACTGATACATAGGTTGAAGGATTTAAAAGGCTTTTCAAGACATCCTTCTAAGTATATTTAGACGCATAAAAATTAATTTCACAAAGAACCCACTTGTAAACCTATCTTTTGTTTTTCTCGTGAGAGTGTTAGGTATCAATTTTTTGATGCTCTCTAAAAAAAAAGTTTTTCATCTCCACCCTCCTTGAGTAATGACCATGACAATGACAGGATTTACTTCCATTATTGGAAGAACTTCCACGAGAAAAATATTAGAAGAGAAAGATGAATGGACTAAACTTCCATCCGTCACCCTTAGTAGAAAAAGGTGGATGTGTTACATGAAATATTTTACATTGAGTTTTACTAGCTTTTTTTTATAATAATATAGTTATAAACAAAACTTATATAATTCCAAAATCAATTTTTATCAACATCAAAATTTAAAATCAATTTTGCTAAACCTAAACATGTACTCAACCGTTATGTTCAATTAAATTTTCAATATCATTCAACATGTCACCTAAAAGGATATACAAATCCTTGCAACATATGTTGTGTTCTCATTGTTGCATGAGGTGTGGTGTGCTCTCTTCTGCATCTTCTAACATCGAATGAGGAAAATAACTGGGAAGATTCATTACATTGTCACCACTAACATAAACTACTCGAAAAATGTCATACTTCATTTCAGTAGAGAATCGTTCAAGATAAGGCATCATCCACTTTCTATGGTCCGGGTGGAGAATCCATGAGTAACAAAATTGTAGGGACTGCCACACATGAATGCATACCACACTTGGTAAGCATTGGCCTTTCATACAAAGGCCAGAAGTTATGCCATCTATTTTGGAAAAACGAGACCTAAAAATTGCTAGTGCTGCATAGGAAAGGTCATTAAGGTCCCTTGTAGTTGTCACTACCCAGTCCATGGAGATTATGTCACCAGTGCTGAACTTCACAGTTAAAGAACCATCTCTTGATTCTCCAGCATATGCCTCAAGGAAATTATGTTCAACTATGACTGCCATTCTTGTTACATTACTGGCTAGCAATGATTGCTGTAAAGGGAATTGCAAACACAAAAATTTAGAACATTTTATTAGAGATATAGTATAGTAATATGGACAAAATAATTTGTATATATGATTGAGACAGAACTCTTGCACCATGTACAAACTTTTAATATTGAAAAAAAGTTCAAATCTAAATTATAAAACATGTTCTAGTTAATCAGATAACAAATAAATACTTATATGTTGGTCTAACTCAAGTATTAATACATCTTCATTTCTGTGTGAAAAAATTAACCTTACATGAAGTTTGAATGCTTGACATACATTATAAGTTTTAGATATTGTCATACAAAGAAAATAGAAAATCAATCTATAACTTAATTTTCCATCATGCCTCTTATTTTCACCAACACTAATTAACTTATCTATAAACTAGTTTTAACAATTCTTATGTGATTTTATTTTTTTTAATTTATGTATAAGGTAATTTTAAGTCATGAAATAAATTATTATTTTTTTATCCTTTTCACTATAAAAATATTTATGGAGAGATTTTTTAAACAAGAACAAGACATGTGAGCTGGACTTATTGTCTCAAAAATAATATTAATTTAGTTATTAGAAGATATAAATTTAAATAGATGAAGAATATTAAAAGTTGCGACTTTAAAATTTTTTTATATCTCTTTTATATTTATTTTGAAGATAATCATGTGTTGACATTCTTGTTAATTTTTAGTTTTAAAATTGAAAAAAACAAATTTTAAGTAATTTAATGTTTATTAGTTAGAATTTCGTCGTAATATGTATTAACCTCCTAATTTTCACTTTTTTTTTTTAGTTTATTGTGAGAATGTGATGTTTTTGGTTTAAGCATAAGTTTGGTTTGGCCGTCGTATTTTTTTTTATTTTTTTTATTTTTTTTATATGCAGCTTTTCATGTGATGAAAATAA
>Ga0209489_101453_pt1 | contig 48652 bp, 17 predicted proteins | sample SiratrowhiteBW_FD_187527 | JGI IMG/M metagenome (GOLD analysis project Ga0209489, IMG submission 187527) | Root nodule microbial communities of legume samples collected from California, USA - Siratro white BW (SPAdes) (version 2) | ecosystem: Host-associated > Plants > Roots > Nodule | place... | reverse complement strand
TATATATTACAAGTTGTCTCAATTAAAACTTACATTATAAACAAAAACATTTATTTTTATAAAAAAAATAAAACAAAATATATTCACATATAAACAAAAATAAGGAGTTTCTCAAAATATAAAATTAGCTACAAACTCAATCAAAAACATCATTAACTAGTTTATTTACAACATTACTTGTTCATGTATATAACATTATCATTACAGATAAAAAATAAACACACCAACACAAATATCAAATGGTAAGCTAATATTTAAAAGATTTCTCATATAATCCTCTTGAGATCTGATCAGCTATATTTCAAGTTACAATCACTTAGTTTAGACTTCTTTCGACTCTCACCACCTAGTAATTTTCAGCTATTTGATCCCTATTACTAGTAGAGTCAGGATATCAATCATTATTCAACGAATTCTTAGACAATACACATCCTAATTGACCTAGATATAAGTATTTTCTTTTTTGAAAATATCATGCCTTGATGCTAACCAACTCAGCAATACTTTAATAATATTATTTCATTCACCTTTCAATCTCAATCTCAAATATCTCAAGAATTATGTAGTCATCAATATATTATCATCAATACTATTCAATCTCAATCATAAATCAATCATTATCTAAACTAAAAATACATAAATCATTCAAACAATTTCACTCTTTTAATAGAATCAATCTCATTTTACTAACTTATTATCAATAATGAATTAACATACTATAACATATCTAAATACAAGATACCAAAAATTCATCCACACTTACAATATCATCACAAGTTATATTTAATATTACCTTTACCAAAATTAATCTATAAATTTTACACTACTACATTAAAACATTATTCCACTATAAATCCAGTATTATAAACTCTAAAATATTCTAAGTGTAATACAAATTAAATATTCAATATGTAACTCGGATGGTTCTTTTAAATACATTGTAAAGTTAGACAATAAAGTTTCCATCAAGCACAATCTTTGATTCCTTAAAAAATATTAAGAAAAATATTTGTATACAAATTATACAAGTTTCACACTTTTTTAATCGTATCAAAATTTGTTAATACTAAAATAAGAAATTGGTATACTAATAAAAATTTCACGGAATTTTTTAAAGTTAATAAGACAACGGTATATCATACCCTACAAGTGTGAAGTATAAGAAAAATCTAAATAAAAAATTCACCAAATTGCTAAAGTTAACAAGACAGCAATAATATCTTGTATCCTATAAGTATGAAGTAAAAGAAAATTTCATAAAAAAAATGTTACATATTCTTTATCGTATTATTTCATACAAAATATATCATGTCTAACTATCATGTAGAATAAATTTATAATGAATTTAAGTATAAATAAACACTAGATATATAAGTATACTGTTTTTTTTTTTCTCCGACTTTTATCTCCTTAACTTTTTGAAGAAGAATAGTAAAATAAGAAAAGAAGACTCAAGTGAAAATTCAAAGAATTACAGAAAGGAAAATGGTGGTACGATATTAATCAATAACCGAAGTTGAAGAAAAACATTAATTGTAAATTAAAAGGGAAAATCTTTCTCTCCCTATATATATATATAATTTATTTTGTATTGTATTTGAATTATAAATAAGGTTCAACAAACAAGAAAAACTAAAATAAATTACGTACAAATTTAAAAAAAAAGTTTAAAAAATTAGTTATTTGTAATTCTTAAGTAATCATGCGGCTACTGAAATAATGATTTTACTTAAAAAAATAATTCATATTATTATAAGAAAATTACAATGTGGATAACTTTTAATAGTAACTTTTAACTTGATGGTTGACTCTAAACACTTAAGTTATTATAGTGAGTAGTACATGAGTTTCATAAATATTTTTAATTTTCTATTTTTCATCTTATTTCATATATCTTTCTTTTATTTTTGTCATTAATACTGTAAATTAATAATTGAACACCTAAAACTGAGTTTAATAATTAGTTAAGCATCCTTGATGTAACCGAAGTGTTCTTTGGTATGTCTGCCGAAGACCAATATGTCTGGTCAATCAAGATTCTAGTCAAATGTTTTCCACAGTTAAACAATGTTCAAAGCATCAAAAAAATCCCCACAGATGTATAGAAAAGAGGTAATGGTATTTGATAGAAATTATAGTGGTCCGCATTTTAGACCAATTCCAACATTAGTGTTGGTTTGGTGAAGGTTAATGGGGGGAAAAACAAGTTATTAATTATGATACATTTTTTTCTAATATACTAAACTAAGAACTGTTTATGGCCGAACTGGTAGGACTTTGGGCAAAGCTTCCAAAGCAGAGACTGAGAGAGTCTGAAGCTTGCAATCAGAGGAAACGAAGGGAGAATTTTGGTCCATTGATATTCTGTTGATCAATTGCAGCAAAACTTGTTCAAGTTCTTCTCCATCGCTCCACCCATGAATCTCAGCCTTAAGAAGTGAAGGGTCTTTGCATATCAAGTCCCACACCGGAAAGTTCTTCCTTGGCATCATAAAGTCCTTCTCTTTCAGCCTCAAACTTGGGCAATAGTCTCCACTCCCATCTCCAAGATAGATCATCCTCTTATCCTCTTCTGAAATTGACTCTTGGATTCTCTCTATCACTAAACCCTGCAATCATTCAAATAAAATAACATTTTACAATCATATCATAATTGGGGATAATTTTCAATTACAGGAACCTTCTCAATTGCTATAAGAAGCTTCAACCCAACATTCCATAATTTTTCATTTATTATGAACTATTGGTGGGGCCTAGGTAAAAATTATTTTTTGTTTTGTATTTCAATCAAATCCAGTAGGCTCATATCAGAGAGAAAACCATGGTTGCTTGGTTAAGAAAATTTTTGGTATTTTTTAAGGCCAAGAATTCAGAGACACGTTCCATTGTTATAGGATCAATTCATGACTCATGATGAACAAATGAGTCACGTTAGCAACCATCTTTATGATTAAAAATAGAAATAATATTTTTCCATAGGCTAAGCCAGTTAAGATCAACTTGAAAACAATATCTAGAAACCTGTATTGTTGCCAACTGTTATATACATTTAAGTAAATTTTTCATCATGTTTTTGACAAATCAAAGTTGTTCAAGAAAAGCAAATCTTTTATCATAGAAAAACAACTTGTGTATTTACCTTGCACATGTTTGGAGGACACAAACTGCAGCCATGGGAAGCTTTTTTGAAGTCATGGTAAGGTTGAATCCTTAACCTTCCTTCTTCATTCACATAACCGGGGTTAGTATTGATCTCTGAGAAATATTCCCTGATTCCCAAATGCTTCAAAATAGTCTCAATGAAAAACGTGTTTGCATCACTCAGAATCCTCAAATCACACCTGAAAAAAACAATGCCACTGTGAATTCAATCCACAGATCATATTTACCAAAAAAATAAATAAAAGAACATTATCATAATTCTGTATGAGAGATGCACAGTTATAAGTACCCTAAAGCATGAGCTGCTTTAATGGCAGGTATTACTCTGGGGTGCAAGGGAATCTTTTGCAGAACCTCTTCAATGTCCTTAATGGTTTGACCATGTGAATGAAGCTCCATCATCATTGTATCCTTTAAAAACCAAAAAATGTAATTTTTCAGAACAAATTATAATTCTAATAGAAGAATAAAAAACACATGGTAAATTGCATTTAAAACATGTGAGAACAAAAAGACTTACCATAAGAGTGTTCCAAGGCATGGTGGGAAGAAGCTGGTTGAACAAATCGGTGAAACCCAGTTCGTCGACGACCCAGTTGTCGCTGTCGACATCGACAATGGTTTTGTCGAAGTCGAAAACAACCACGATTCTAGACATATCTGTTTTGGGAATGGAGAAAAGAAGAAAAACTTGTTCTGAAGAATAAGGCTCTGTTTGGGTGTGTCTAGAGTGCTCTGAATATTGGTGGTTCTTGGCTTGGTTCTGAAATCCAAAGAAAAAAATGGTATTTATAGTGAAGGTGAGTGAATGAAGAAAAAAGGAATCTTTGATTCCTAAAGAATATTACACCGATAGTTCGTGGTAGCAGAGGTGGTGGCTGAAAATCAAAAACTGAAATGTGGCCGTTTTATTTTGCCCTCACCGAAAACCTTTCGGTGCGTCATATTTAAGATTCAATATGGAGCGTTGGATGAAATGCAATCGGTTGGTGATAGGATCGGAGGGCGTAGGTGGATTGGGCCTAAGAGTAGAACGCGGGAATAAAGGAATATTCGAGAGGGAATTGGATGCACTTTAGGAGCCTCACCTGACTGGGAAATCCACTTCTCACCAACGCTACAATACATAGCATGAGAATATTCTGGGTATAGTCCGTTCCAGAATAAGGTTAATTTCGTAAATTTCCTTTTTTTTTCTGTTGTGATTTAAGAAATATTGGATTTTAGAATCAATATTTACCTCTATATAGATAAAATCTATAATAGATAAATTGTATTTTAGATTTATAATAAATTAATATATTGTAATATATTATAATCATTTTTTTATTGATGATGTCTTTTGAAAAATTACACAAAATTACTCGAAAATTCGAGATGATAAAAGTAAATTCAAGATCAGAAAGGACTTTTTTTATATAGTTTTTAGCTTAAACTAAAAATTCATAGAAAAAAATCAACTTTAATCTTCTAGGAAAGACATGTGATTTCGTAAGAGTTAGAATAACTCTTAAAAATATTTTTAAACAAAAATACAATCTTTAACATTTATAAACAAAAAAAAAGATGTGAATTACTAAGAGTTAGAATAATTCTTAAAAATTAATCAAATAAAAATTCATTATAATAGGATGAAAATTTAATTATTACTATATTTGATTAATTTCGATAATTAGGTATTTAAAAATTATGAATATAACTTGGTAAATAAAACACACTCTAACTAACTATATTCGAAAGAATTTTATATTCGCTATAATGACCCTTTAATCTGTTTAGAAAGAGAAATTTAAAAAATTAATTCATTTAAAAAATTAAAATATATTATAACAGATATTATAACAGATATATTGTTTGAATAAAAAAAATTAATTTTGTTTGTGATCTTAAAAATTAGGATTCTTTATATTGTTAAATTAGTGTTTTTTATTTTATTTTTCATTAGATTAATATTGGTTGTGGTTTGTCATTTTGTTTAAAATAGAAACATTATTAGAATAATTATTTTTTTAATATTAATTATATTTTTTTTATTTATAAGTTATTTTTTTTATATTGTTAAGATTATATTTTTGTAAATCATTTATATTTATCATTCTCATGTTTGTTAGACTTATATCAACAAATATCTACAGGGTATTTTTTATATGTATGTGAACTGAATTTTTCAGTTAATATCTATTATATTATTTTAAGTGTTATATACGGAATTTATTCACTTGTCAATAATTTGTAAAAAAAAATATTTTAATGTTGAATAAAACTCTTTATTAACATTAACTACTTCTTGTACTAATTGAGAGAACATTAATGGAATAGTTATTGCAAAACTTTTAACTAAAAATTCCTAAAAAAAAATTGATATTAACCTCTATAATTATAATTAATGTTAACTGAATAATAAACTCTGAAAAATTAAGAAGAATCTTTGTCAATGTTACTAGAAAATTTTTTGACCAAAAAAATCAATATTAATCAAGATAAATTAAAAATTTATCAATATTTTTTAAATTATTAATAATTAATAGCTGGCCATATATTTTTTCTTTTTTCTATTCGTTCTCCTAAGTTTACGTAAAAAGACAAAGATTGTGTACGCAATCAGTTATTATTTTGGAAAAGCAAAATGTAATGAATTTATCTTTTTTTCTTTTTTCTATTCGTTCTCCTAAGTTTACGTAAAAAGACAAAGATTGTGTACGCAATCAGTTATTATTTTGGAAAAGCAAAATGTAATGAATTTATCTTTTTTTTTTTTTTTATTTTTTTTTTTTTTTTCATTTCTTTTGAGTAGTGGAAATAATAGCTTTATTTTACAGATTAAAATAATGATTAAAGAAAATTTCAACTTAGCTAGTGATTTTCTTCTTCTTTATATATACGTTGTTTGCACACGTTAAAAGAACCAATATGATAAGTTTTTCTTATTTTTTTTTTATATATATATATATATATTTGTTTTATCAATCTACGAATTTAACAAGAATGCAATAAGAGTATAAAAAGGAATTAGTGAGTATTTTATTTTTAAAAATTGAACTCAATGGTATTTCGCTTGTGCTTTGCAAATGAGAGGTCAAGATTCAAACTTCGAAGGTCCCTTTACACAATTTTTATTTTAATATTTGTGACCATTCATGATTCGAAAAAATAAAATTTGTGGTTATATGTTATTATTGTCAGAGCAACAACGAGTAGTAGAAGTAAGTGAAATTTCAGTTTTAAAAAAATTCAAATATAATTTTGAGAACAATATCTGATTCTAGAATGGATAGTTCTCTTTGAATATTTGAACTTAACTAACACGTGTCTTGTGAAAATTGGAAAATCTAATTCCTAATTTTAATTTTCTTTATACTTACCGTTAATTTTAGGCTACATTAAACAACTAACTAGTCAATACACTTTTTTTTATAAGTAAAATGTTTGAATAAGTTTTCAAAAATAAATATTTCATAACATTAGCTTTTTATTTTTATTTTTAGATATATTAAACTTATATAAAAGTATTAAAAGAGCTTTATCTTTCATGAGATTTAGCTTTTATTTTAATATTTAGTTTTAAAGTTAAGATTGAAAAATCTTACTTAAAATTCTAAAGTTTTTGGATTCTTTCGTATTATGAGTCTATTTAAAAAAAAAATCCACGTAACTATATTTAGAATAAAATAAAATAAACTTCTTTATCAATTAAAATTAATTTATATATCAACTAATTTTTATAAATTATATTTTTAATTTGCCTAATTTTTTTCTAACTCGTATATAAATTAATTTTAACTTGTAAATAATTTTTTTCTTTTCTTTTTTTCTCTTCAAAATATTTATAAAAAAAAATATCCAAACATTTCTTATTTTTTACGAAAACCCTCTCCTTAGTTGGCAGAGCATATCAAGATCCATGTTTTTAATATCCTTGAAGTTTTTAAGTGAGCACATTTATTCTTTATTCTTATTCATTGTTTCAAGAGTCAAAGTTTATAATAAAATTTAACTAATTATATAAAATGCAATGTATAATCTTTTGATATATTTTTACTTAAAACTAGATCTTTCTTGACAGTAGCAATTAGATTCTTCTAACATAAACGATAAAGAAATTTCACATTAATAAGCCACTAATAAATTTATATAAAAGAATAATATTTAACCTAAAATATTAAGACGATAGATTTATAATTTTCTACTTATATATATTATTCATTTTAAAAATTTGTAATAACATTGAATGAACTAAAAGATTACGGCTTCACATGAAACATATCTGCCTAATCAGATGCAATGACATAAGAGGTCCTTGTTGATGTCCCAGACACTTGCTATAATTAATAATTAAGATTTGATTATTATTATTATTATTATCATCATTAACATGTGTTTGATTGTCGTGTTATCTAATGTTCATGCATTAAACTTTTATTATCATTATTATTATCTGCTTCGTCACTTCTTATATCATCACCAGTTGGCCAACTAATGGAAAATTCTGATTCTGCAACCTTTTTTTCCTCAATTTTTTAATCCTCAGATTCTATATTACCATTAGCTGGAGATGACAAAACAAGGGTCCCAACATGCATCTTGTGTTTTTCTACACCATTCTGCTAGTGTTTCTTTGCATCACCATTTTTCTTATATTTTGTAGCTTAATTTTCAACTCAATGCTGTATGATTAGGTATTAGATATTTTTTATTTTTTTATCTTGTTCCAAGTTTGTCCACTTCAATCAATTAGATCAATTCCATTCACTGCAACGTGACTGGTGGAAGTTATTCCAGATTTGTCACACAAAAGTAAAGTTATTGATAAAGTTTCTTTGAGATATTATATCAACTGATATTAATTCAATTTAAGTTATATATTTAGAAATAAATTTTAATTTATGAGTTGATTTTGTAAAAATAAATTTATGATATAGTATAAAAAAAATAGTTAGTAAAATTTATTAAGTTTTATTCGATATCTATTAAATCATCCATATTTAGTTTCGTATAGGAAATATATATATTTTTTAGGAGAAGAAGTATGTTAAAAATCTTACCCCAACTAAAATTTAAATATAATATATAAATAGAGTAATTCTCACTTTATAAATTAACTTTAATGATAATAAATTAAATTTAAATTATTTTTATAAAGTTCAATTTAGTTCAATTTTAACGCAAAAAATAAAAGTTAAATTTAGATGTAGACTTAATTATACCTAACAATTTTTTATTTAAAAAAATTATGTTAACTAATATTTTAAGGGAATTCTGAATAATTCAACTTGAATTCAAATATACGTGTGCATTATTAATTTCAATTTTTTTATTGAACTGTATATATCGCCTATCCGAACTGTCATGAATTGCATAATATTAAAATTATTGACTTGAATAGTCACTTGTTATATGAATTGAATTTGTAACTAGTGATTAGTATTGTAGATCATTTTTGTGGAAAAAAAAAATTTTCTGAAAAGTGGTATAATGGTTTTGGAGTTCCTGAACGCACCCTGTTCTTACTTAACAACGGGATTGAGATGTACATGGAAAAGGCAAAAAATAATTAAGGATGAATAAAATATCATATCAAAAGGAGGTAAGAGATTACATAATGGTTTGACTTTAAAAACTGATTTTCCAAAAGTGATTTACTGGTACTAATTATTTATTGTCAAACATAATTATTAACATTGACTTGGATAATAAGCTCACACAAGGTGAGTCTTTCTCTTTCAATGTAGCTTATTTCATATTTAAAGTGGCTAAGGATGATATTTTGAGAGTGGTAATTTATTCCATTCCATCTCTTTGAAAATCACCATTTGCTAGACTTAAAAATGGATTGAGAGTCCACTGGTTAGTCCCAAAAAATAAATAATAAATTCATTTAATTATAATTTGTTTATTATTAATAGATAAATTGAAATTAGAACATATACCGTAACCGAAAATTTTATGTGACCTTTTTAGATTTTTATCTCATTAAAAAATCAACATAGATATAAGTGGTATATAAAATTTAAATTCTTTTTTTTTTATGTAAAATCACCACAGAATGATGGAAAAATGTGAAAATCTTCTTATACAATTGTTGATTCACTTTCATTTCAGTTAACTTTTATAGAACCCTGATAATAGGGTGCAGTTGTCATAATGATGGGTTGTGAAGGGTGTGAAACAGAATCAGTGGAATAATTGTGGCTCCAATCAATATGATGATGTATTTGTTTGACTTATGGAAAATGGTAATATTTAATTATTTGGACCAATATTTCATGAATTCTATATTTTAAGTGTTATATATATTGCTAGAATTTGTGTGATATATTATATTGAATGAAGATTAAATCTTTTGTGGAGTTTGATGTAAAGATTGAGCACAACATCTAATATGTTGCTTGTACTTCAAAATAAGAGATGAAGTAATGACAATTATTAAATCTTGAATTATTGAACAAATTTAAAAAAAATATCACCCCTAAAATTTCAATTCTATTATATTTTAGGTTGATTTCAAAGTGTATATTTGCGGTTGATTTAATGATATTGATTTAATATCGTGATATTAAATATATATTAAAAATTATATACTAATGAATTATAAAAGATTTAAATTTTGTGTGAATTATGTGAACTACAGATGATTAGATGTTATATACAATATAGAACAAGTTATATATGAATTTAATATTGTGAACTTTAAAACATTCCAAGTGTGATCCAAATTCAATATTCAATATGTAACTAGAATGATTGTTTTGAAGAAATTATTAGTAAAGTTGGACAAAGAAGTTTTCATCAAATACGCATCTTTGATTCATTAAAAAAATGATTAAGAAAAATATTATATCTAATTTTACACTTTTTAAATCATATTAAATTTGTTAATACTAAAACAAGATATTGGTATACAAATAAAAAATTCACCGGTTTTTTTAAAGTTAATAAGACAACGATAAGATATTATATCTATAAGTATTAAGTATAAGAAAAATCTATATAAAAAAAATCACCAAATTACTAGAGTTCATAAGACAGTAATAATATATTGTATCTCATAAGTATGAAGTACAAGAAAAAATCATAAAAAATGTTACATATTCTTTATCTTTATTATTTACATAAATTATTTAGTGATATAAAATATCCAAAACCACTTATGTAAAAAAATATTATTTCCACCACTATATATTTAAAGTAAATTAAAAGAAATCTATTTACAAAACATTTCTAAATTCTAATATTGTTAAGAATTTTAGTTTACACGAGGTTCTTGTAAGCATTTGTATTATAAATAAATAAATATTTAACTTAAATACTAAAAATATAAAACAAACTTTCTCAAAACTTGGGAACATGTGTGAATGGCATATGTACTTGATACTTTAATATACACGTAAAGCATCAATGCTATTGTCCTCCAAATAATAACACTCATATCCAAGTGTTCAATAATCTCACAGCATCTTGGCAGGCAGATATGAAGGATCTGAAATATTCCTTCTCAAAAAAAAATCACCCACAATTAAGGTACTTTAAAAAACTTTAACCAATATTATTCCTGGCTGAAAATAATAAATAACATCATTAAATACACATAGCACAAATATTCTATTCTACTTTATCACAATAAAACGTTTAACTTTTTTTTTATATTTTATGATTATATATAGATTAAAAGTAATAGTTATCAAGAACATTTCCCACCATGATCCTTAGCTTTTTAGGAAACGTGTTTTTTTGTTCGGATTAAATGCAAAGCAAAGTGTCCCATTTATAGTTGTCTCAAAGACATACGTGTTATATATATAACACAACATGCTCTTGTACGTAGTAACACATAATACCAACAAAACAAAAAATCATGTTTCCCCGTTATTCCTAACTTCGTACGTATGCATTAGTTTACACAACATACATTGGAAACTCAACGTGGCACTCACGAACTAACGTGAAACTGTGTCACGAGAAAGAACCATTTGCATCAATCGGTTCACTTTTTTAAGCTTGTGGTTGTTGATTGCTGATTTCATGCAAAAACTAAGAACCTTGTTTCTTCCACTTCTTTAACTTTTTGGGAAATGAACGTGTCTTCAAAGGTTGTAAATGAAGTCAAAAAAACTCAAAAAAAAAAAAAAGCTTTTTTTTTTTTCTTCTTGAATGATCTACGTCCTTATTTTTATTACAAAGCATTTTCAATTATGGTAAGTGAGTGCCAGCTATTTAGTTCTGTAGTAGCACGGAATTAAGAATCCAATTAATAATAAATCAGAATAAGTTTAGGTTCATTGCTTTTATGAAAATGTCATTCTTTTTTAACATGTTGTAGTAAGTGAGGGAACAAAAGAACATTTTGGCACTCCTATATTCCTTTAAACTCTAAACCAAGAGAGGCATATCACAAGACAAGAGATAAGTTTCCAATAAATTCCATGAGCAATTGAAAAGGAAAGCAATTGTTTTGTGCATTATAAAATAACTAAAGGATTTGGTCTATTTTCTATTACCACAATCCTAGTGTGTAGGGGAAAGTATGAGAAGGTTCTACCTAATTCAGAAATAAAAGAACACCTACATAACAAGTTGTTTCTTAAACTTTATGCAACATTTAAGTGTTAAAATCAAAAGCATCTCAAGGATTTATAGGTGGTTTTATGAATTATATCTATTTGTTCTATTATATACAATTATACAATTTGTATGATTAACTATTTAAAAATATTATAAATTAGTGAAATAATTCTGCTTTATTAACTTCGCAAGTTTTGATAACTTATAAGATATATATATATATATATATATATATATAGTTAAAATAAATATGTGACATGGTTTTCCTGATTGATGTTACTGAAAATGAGTATGCCTACTTTTTTTATTCTTTAATTTCTAAAAGCCATACGTATTCGTTACCATTCCTATTTCTTGGTACATATTCATGTGATTTTCTTTATAAAAAAAATATTCCTTTATCGATTGGAGACTATTTTTTAACACGTGATTTTTTTTCTATTTATATTAGTAAGATATTTTTAACTAATTCATATGAAAATATTTTATTTAATTATTAATATTAAATTTATGAATACTTTATAATATTATTCTGAAATTATTCCTAATATATTTTAAATAAATTACTTTTTATGTAACTGTTTCTCATATTGATTTTAGATGAGAAATAGTGATTATAATTACTGATATAATTTATGGATACTCGTATTCTTTCATCGATAGAGGAAGAAAAAACTTTATCTTTCTAAATTTTAATATATACTATTCCTAGTTAGAGAAAATTAAAGCAACTAATTTTATCAAAATCACTTTAGAAGAAATGCTTAATGTACTAGAAAATTTCTAAAAATAGTCTAATAAAAAAATTATAGAAATTATAAATAAGATCAGACAATAGAATATAAATTATGAAGTCGGTTTTGGTCCTTCAACGAAAATATTTGAATACGTAGAATTAAAATCAAACTCCTTACATCATCATTAAAAAATTTAACTACATTTATCAAATTATATTAAAGTTTGAACAAATATAAAAATGTTTAGTACATCAATCCAATAGATAAAATAGTAAAATAAGATGAGTATATCCAATTTGATCAGGTTCCAAAAACAAAACAAAAATCTATAAATACAACTACTCAGTCAATTGCATTAAAATTTAAGTAGATATATAAGTGTTAATACATGATCTAACAGATAAAACAGCATAATAACGATGAGTTCATCCAATTTATATTTCAAATAGACTTTGTTTAAGTTCATATTCACTTCTAATGAGATCAACAAATTATAAAATATATTTCAAAAAATTAAAAACTTTAAAATTTAAGTATCATTAATAAAAGTAATGGTTTCAGATGTGGAAGTGTTTCTCTTTGTGTCTCTATACCTTATCTAGTCACATGGTTACAGTCGTGTCAGCTAGTCCTTTTCATTCATACTTTCATTGCATATTTAAATTTTGATTCATCAAAATGAGTGTTCCACAATCTTCCCTCCAATCTTGTGGCCAATGCCTATTTCACCATATATCTCACTCAGTGTAATTTTATTCACTCCATTCATTCAAAACATAACAAAAATTAATGACACAAGTGTTGGTTGGGTAGATTGAGGTGAATCTTATCTTTTGTTTCCTTCTGTAGATGTAGTGTGTAAGAGAAGGAAGATAATAATCATGAGACTGGGATTGAGACATTTGTAGAGATATAAAGAAAGACACTTAGTTTATGTGGTTCAGATTTTTTTTTTCATAAATATATGAATTTTGTAGAGATGGTTAGCTAAATTAAGTGTATTAGTTTGTTTACTTTTATAACAAAAAGTAAAGACTTAACTATATTTAATTTGTGATATAAGTGTGTTTTTATTATTTTGTGGATTATCAAATTAATATATTTGTTATTTTATCACACCAATCAAATTATTTGTAATTTTGTATTTTTTTATTTTAAAAAACTTCATTTTACATTCATTTCTTCTGTTTTTTTTTCTTTTTACTACTGTTAATCCAAACAAAATATTGGAATTACCAGAAAGAAAGAAATGGAGAGAAAAGGGTAAATATTATATAATGAAATTTAAAAAATAAAAAAGAATAATAAGATAGAAGAGAGTGTAAATACAAAAACTCGGTTTAATATTCAATGTGTGTTTGTGAAAAAATTTAAAGGGATTGTAGAGGAAATTGAAGTGCAATAGATTCACATATGATTTGTGTTTAGTCAAACTAATAAATGCTAAAAGCTATAAAACTGGAGGTTAAATTAAGAATATTTAGTAAAATCAGTTGATGAATACAGAATGATGCTATTTGCGGGTTGATTTCACATGCTTTGTCTAGAGTTAAGTTTTACTTACAATTACTAATAATGCTCATTTTCTATATATAAAAATAAATAAATGATAGAAAAGGAAAAAAGATTAATTACTTTGACAAAAATTGAAAGTTGCTAATTACATATCTTTTAATAGTTATAAAATCCTATTTTATTTTCATTTTTTTTAAATATTCGTACTTGAAATAGTGAAAATAACTATTTCTTCTATAACATACCAAAATAAATAATGTAATTTTAATAGCAATGAAAAGAACATTCAACAATAGCCATATGAAGTGGACAAATTTGAAACTTTTAATATGATAAATGTTATGGATTACACAAGACATTAACTGTATTAATTTACACAGATTAAGAAAGATGACTAACATATTATTTAAATTTTTTTTTTTGTGAAAATGAATTTTTGAATGGAACTTGATTTAAAATTATTTTAAAATAAGGTTATTAATAAGATGAATTCCGTTTTTATTTGATATAAAGGGATGAATGTTGTTTGCTTCCTTCATGTTCAATGAATGGAATTATTTTAATTGGGCTGCGGCCAATATAAGAAAGGCCCGTAGCTTTCGATGCACTTTCTGGCTTTTGCTCCCTGTACCCCAAAAATTGCTTCATGCAGCTCCCAAAATTGCAATTTACTATTATAGCCTTTTCATTTATTACACTCCCTAATGGATTTGAATAAATTTCATTAAAATTCGTTTCATAATGATAAGTTTGATTATGAGATATTTCATAATCAGTAATTTGAAATAGTTTAAAATCAATTTCAAATATGTCATTCTGAATTGGAGCTGAAATGTCGAGTTGATGTAAATTTTATTTTGGAACGGCTAAAAGTATTTTTGGGATCTATAAAAAGGGTATAATGGGTAAATGAAATTTGAGGAGGTGCAGGAAGCAAGGATTGTACGTTCAATGACCCAAATAAATGTGGCGGGCTTGAGATCTTTAATTCTGGGCCCAGTTACATTAGTTCTTCAATGAACTTCATTTAAGTGGGCTCTTTCTTCTTGTATATACATAGTTTCTTATAAAAAGTCAAAAATACCCATATATACAGTTTTGTTAAGATGACTAAATAATAACCTTCTTAAAGCGTACCAGAACTTATAATATTACTGTTTTCAGATTGTATTAGGCTTTCCGATTAAATTCTATAAAAATAAACTTACGGATTGGTAAATTCAAAACTCACAAAATTAATTTTAAATTACATCATCTAAAAAAAATTGCATAAAAAATATTTTTATTATACAATTCGAAAATCACTTTTAAATTCATAAACCTATTTTTGAATTGCATAATCCTAAAGTTTTAGACTGTGAGTTCGAAATAATATTAACTTTAAAATTATATAAGCTGGAAGTTAATCTTATATAATTTTATATACATTTTTAAGTTACGAATTGCACAACCTAAAAGATTTTCATATTGAATCATCCAAAAATAACTTTAAGCAAGATGGTAATATAAGAAATTTAATATTTATATGTCGAAAAGAAACTCCCTTTAATTAGGCATTTCATGCAAACAATTATTTTTTATTTTTTGTCTTTTTTCTTCTACTTTACAATTTTACAATATTCTTTTATGTTGGAATAAAACATTCTTATATTGATAGAAAATAATAAAATATTTTAAAAATATATGATTAAAAGATTAATTTATAAATAAGATCAAAATAAAATAACTTAATTTCATAACTGGCAATATAAGAAAACGTCTGGAGAAAGTTTTATTATAAATATATTCTTATAAGTCTCGTGATGAAAAAAATATTTTAGATGAAAATTAAAAATTTGTATTAACACTTATTAAGGAAAAAATGACAAATAAAGTTGCAACAGTCGAGGTCATGATAAAACAATAAAAAAATATTTAAAAAATATAAAAGAGTCATCATAGTTTATTAAAAAAAGGTATTAATATCATATGGTTACTTTAATTAAATATATAAAATTAATGTAATTTTTAATTTTTTAAAATCAAACAAAAATATATGTGAAAATAATTTTTTAAATTGCTTATTTTTTTAATCGATAAATTATTTATTTGTAGATGAATGGAGATGCCAACACTTAAGAATGTGAAACACTGAATAAATGGATCTCTATGTATTCTCAATTGGGCTTTGCCGCTAAAATTAACCACTTCTTGGGCCAGGCTGGACAACAATTTACTTTTGGGTTTGTTGCCTCTTTCTTTCAGACGAATTCTTCCTCCACACACGTATTCTCGTCCAGCACCTTCATAAAATTCTAAATTCCCTTTATGCCCTTATGGAAATGATAAAAAAGGACAGCTCTTTGTCTGATATAAAAAATGTACAGTGCATTCGTCCACCTCCACAGTGAAGTATAATAGTCTTTTTCGCTCAAATACACCGTCCGTATTTTTGAAGATCTAGTGGGTGATTAAACACTAGGAAAACTTTTCAACTTATGAAGAGTGTTAGATAAAGATTTTTTATTTTCGTGGATTTTGATCGTTAAGTCATTTTGATGAAGTTATTTTGTTTATAATTTTTTTAAAAATATAAATCAGATGGACGGATGTCCGGTTTATAAATTACAAACCGAATTTTGGACAGGTGAAATTCGGTTTACAATTTATAAACTGGATCGGTTTACAAATTTGTAAACTGGATAATATCCACATACTATTCTGTATCTCTGTAATGTTCCTCTCAAACTTGGAAGTCTTGGAATGGACCCAACTAATCGGCAACAGCAGGTAAACCTCATAAATATTTTTTTTCACTAAGTTATTTTAAAATTTTTCAACTATTATAATTTCTATAGTACACCAAAAAAATATTGAAAAAAAATATATAAATAAAAATGTTTCTTGTTGCGAGGTATCTTTTCGAAGTTAAAGTTTTACGAACATCATGCACTCTCCTTGATTCATTTATAATATGGTTTATTGATCTGACACTTAACAATTGAAACATATGCTTATACTAAAATGTTGACATGTTAATTGGTTATGCATAAAAAAAATTAATTGTAAGTATACTGAATAATATTGTCCTGACCTGAATCAAACATGAGAAATGTTGTTTGTCTTTATAGTTGACGCTTGTTTTTATTACACTTAATTTGCTAATGCTTAAAGTACCTTTAAATTGAACATCAGTTTCAGATACTAATAATGTCAAACTTATCATACAACAAAAAAATAAATAAAAGTAGTTTGTTGTGTCACTTTTTTAAGAGACAAGTGAGTCAACTCTTAGATAACTCATAAGATAATATTTGACAAATCTAAATTTTAATACATGTTTTGTGACATACTTTAGGATTAAGCCTTTCATTTTATGTAGATGAACTTGGTCTTAAATTCATATACAAATTAAATGATTTGATGGTTGACAACAGCTAAATTTGTTTTTATTCATGTTATTAAGTTGATATTATTTATTATTATTAAAATCACATGGATTTTTGTGAAGATTGTTTTAGTCATTCAATACTAAACTACCGTAGTCAAAATATTATTAAAAAAATATAATTATCTTGTAAGAATTGTATTTTTCTTAATGCCACTTATAACACAACAAGTTAATTACGCACTACATTTGTATAAAATGAATAAAAATATTGACCTTCTAAACAACATAAGAGTTCTCAAAATTTCAATAAACTTAAAAGGAAAACAATGATACTCAATCATATACTTCATATACCATCATTTATTATATCATAAACATTATAAATATCTTTCAATTTGAATGACTAATGTTATGTGAAAAATAAAAATTGTAAAAGACATTTTAAATTTTAATCACAAGATCAAGAGTAATATATACCTAATTTGGAGGATTACACATTTAAAATGTTAATATTTTTAAAAATTTATGTAATTTAATTAAATCAACATAATAAATACAAAGTAAATCATGGTTTCTCTCATCATTAATATTACTCTAAATTATATTTTACAATTCAAACAATTAGAAAATAAAAAAAATAATTAAAATACTAGAAGAAATAATAACTATACTTTATAAAATTAAAATTTATTTAAATTTTAATTAGTTTGATTCATCAAATTCATTTTTAATTGTACACGTGATAATATCTAAGTTGTTGTATCGAGTTTAATAAGACTAAACCTAAATAAACTCAAATATACAAGTATATATATTTTTACGATATATAATCCTATAACTTTTTAATTTTTAGACTATTTACCAACTTTCTTTTATCTTATTATAATTTTATATTATGCACTAAATATTTTTCTATTTTTATCACATTTGAAATCGTTTTATTAATATTCGGTTGAGCCAATCTGGATTGAAAAAAATTTAAATCCAAACTAACTTTTTTTGGGAAGAAAATACAATCCAATTTAAATAAATTAATGTTAATTGATTTATGTTTTGAGTGTCCATAAATTCGATCCACTCGTACTCGTCTCGCTCTTACTATAAACGACAAAGAAAATATCGTTCTCACTTACCATATTTCTTTCAAAACTAAATACTTTAACATTTAATATTTTTTTTGTCTAATAACATACCAGTTTCATATTTTTAATTAAATATATAATAAAGTCAGATGAAATGTAGCCAAACTAAAAAATATATTGATTAATATTTTTCACAGAATGCACGAAAAAAGAAAAAATAATTTTATTTTCCCGTCATTTCATCTTAGACCAGAATCATAAATTCAACAACATTTGCAATCACACCATACATATTTAGAAACAAATTTTGCAGTTGGAAATAAGTTTTTAGAAAATTAATTAACATCTGTCATACTAATTGTGATTACTATATAAGTACATGAAAACGTAATCTGGACTGAGTTATGTCTGTCCTCTGTCTTGTGAGATTTGGATTTTTTTTTTTCAGGCAAAGAAAAATCCAAAACTTTACCTACAAAAAAAGTTATCCACATTTTCCAAAAATAATTATTTTGGTAGCATGAATTAATAAATAACCCCCACGACCTTCCAAGAACGTGGTTTGTTTTTCACTTTTTCTGCCCAATCGTACCACACCCCAAGTGTTTGCTTGGTCATGATGAGGATAAGATAAAAAAAAAAAAACACAATGCAAAAGAAAGAGAAAATAAAACCACAAAAGTAATACTAAGTAATTATTTTAGGAATTAAAGTAATTTTCCCATTTATATATATATATATAGAACTTGTAGAAAAAAAAGACAAATAAGTGTTGGCACTTAACAACATACATCAATCAAACTCTTCTACTTGCATATTCCATGCATACACCATTCTTATCATGTGTGAAACATAATCTCAAGGGCTAAGGTTGCTTCCATTTTTTTTTCTTCATCATTTTTTTGTATTCATTGAAAACCCTGGCAATTCTCAGCCGTTTGATCATGCCCTAGTCTACTTCTGCATGGCCCACCTTTCTGTGATGGAAGATCTCAGGAAGGGTGGTGAAAGAATATCTGAGGGAGAAAAAGGCAAGGGCATGAAAGTAACTTCCACCGATCTCACCTTAAACTTTTTTTCCATCAACAATTTTCTGGTTCTTCACAAGTACTTTGTTAATTAATGAAAAATTCAACTAGTCTAAAAATTATTCTCTAACCTTAGCCGTGTTGATAACTGGTCTGTCACAGACGTTAGCTGTGACGACATTTCGGCCCAGCTCCAATCAGAGTTGAACCAAAGGAGCCACTTTCAGAACCTTGCGTGACTGACGCGTGAGGTTATCATGGACCGGGAAATTATATATATATATTTACGTACGAAAAGAAGAAACAGGAACCTATTATTGAGAGAGAGAGTAGACAGAGAAGAGTGTGTGTGCGTGCGTGTGTTTTTTTTTTCATCTCCAAACAACCCAAAGAACCGTTTACTCGGCCATTTTAATCCCCGAAAAATTCCCATTTTACTCCTTTTAGAGAGAGAAAGGACTGAGGTTTGAGGAGAGAGAAAGAGAAAAAAAAATTGGGTTTTTTTGGGCGTTCCAATGGTTGAACTGGAAATCCAGAGACGGGGGTGAGAGGAGATTAAAAAATTTGCAATCTTTGTTTAGTGGGTGTTTCTGAAACTATGATCTTGTGAAAACCGGGAAGGAATCCATCGATGCGCGCTGTTAGATAGAGATTGTTGGATTTTCTGAGAACCGTTGATTGAGAAATGAACGGTGGTGATGAGGTCGTGGCAGCTCCGGCGGGTCCACCGCAGCCGCTGGAGTGGAAATTCTCTCAGGTTTTCGGGGAACGTACGGCGGGGGAGGAAGTTCAGGAAGGTAATTGTTCCTACGTTGCTTTGTCGGATCCAGTTGTTGATGTGTTGGGATTAGGGTTTGGTTCCTTGCTTTCGATCTGTTTCAGATCATATTTCGTTGCTCCCTTGTTGTTTTGGATTCTGGGTCATTGCCTAATCGGTGTTTGATTGTGAGAGTGTTTTTTGATTTGCGGGGGAGGGAAGTAGTGGTTGGAGGTTGGGTTTTTGCATTGTGGATTTTTACTTGGTTGGATTGATATGAGTTTGAAACCGAGCTGTGGGACTTAATCATGGTGGTTTTGGCTATGGTTTGTGTTTTTAGCTTGTGGATGTGTTGCTAGCTGTTTTTGTTGAGGTGGATTGGTTTGTTTAGTTTTTAATGTGAGTTTGGCTGCTAGGTCTTAGATCTTAATGGTGTGGAGTTTGGTGAGTGGCATTGGAGTTTGGCTTCAAGGGTCGGGTTGGTGGTGCTTGATTCGTTGGAGCATTTGTAGTGATTTTTTGAGGATATTTTTAAGAACGGGTGTGTAACGAATTTGTCCGTATCGCAGAGGAAGAAACGCCATTTTCTGTCAACAGAGGAGAATAATAATATATATCGACAACAAAACTGAAGCAATAATAGTTAGATATGTGACCTTACTATTATAGTAAGGTGGCATTCGGAAATTGGGTTGGGTAGCTTTTAGGGAAGAAGAGGATGAGTATGCATCGAGCATCTGGATGGTTGCACCTCAATATTTTATTACAATGCTGTTTCAACATTCCATTTCTTGCTAATTCGTACTTTTATAGCTGCAACTTGTAACCTATATGGTTAGGAAACATTGACCTCAAGTGCATGCCTTTTGGTCATATCGCAGAGCCGTGTTCAAATTTATAGGTTCTTATCGTGGTTGAAGAAAATTAAACCCCCAAGTATCATTGAAGTTCAATTTCCCAATCCTCACTAAACATGGGAGTTAACAAGGACTCAGATTAGAAAGATGTTTATTTTTTGGACACAGTGTAATTTAAACGTGAAACGTATTCATTTAATAACTTTTTTGTATGAGGGAAGACCTAGAGATTTTAGCTCTCTTGAAGTTTTGTCTATCTGAACTTGTTTGATTCTAATTTTGGATACCTCTGGAAATTTTTGACGTAATACGTATATGAAGGCTATGGTGGTACCGTGTTAGAGGTTTGGACTTGGAGAACGGAGTTGATTTCTTTAAGCACCAAAACCTTCTGCTTTTCGAAAGTTGATTTAACTTAATGCAAACATGCAGAACTCATCTCAAACTGTAACTAAGATCTATTTCATGGTACAAGGGTTTAAGAGACTAGAAAGAATAGCAATTTCAACATGGATCTTCTGAACCTGATGGGTTATTGTTGGGTATTTATTCTCAGCATATTGACACCATTAACTTAATTGTCAAGTCTTCTAGTATGGAATGATTGGGTTAGCTTTTGTTGCAGGTTAATGTGTATGTTTCCTAATTATTTGTGCAATTTTCATTTTTTTCTTTCTACAGTGGACATTATTTCTGCTATTGAGTTTGACAAGTCTGGTGATCATCTTGCTACCGGTGACCGTGGTGGTCGAGTAGTTCTCTTTGAGAGAACAGATACAAAAGATGTAAGTCTGATTTTGGCTTCAGCAATTTCTTTCATTACCAAACATAGTTGTGAAAGATTCCATCTTGCATCCTTAATTTTGTAATATCTATGAATACTACTATATCTTGCAGCATCGTGGATCAAGAAGGGATATGGAGAGGATGGACTATTCTATTAGTAGACATCCTGAGTTCCGTTATAAAACAGAGTTTCAGAGTCATGAGCCTGAGGTAATTTTACGTCATCAGTTAATACTCCTAAAATGCCCGAGGACCAGAATTGTTAATATCTATGACATGTGATTGTTGTTTCAGTTTGACTATCTTAAGAGCTTGGAAATAGAAGAGAAAATTAACAAAATCAAATGGTGTCAAACCGCAAATGGTGCTTTATTCCTTCTATCTACAAATGATAAAACCATCAAATATTGGAAGGTATGAAGTGAATGCTCACTTATGTGATGTTGAAGGCTATTTAAATTCAATTTATTTATTAATGACACACGTGGTTACCCTTTTGTTGAACTAAGTTTGGTTCCTTGTTCCACATGCTTTCACTGTATATCTGTTTATGGACGTGTATTGTAGCTTATGAGGCTCATACACATCTGCGTTCTAATGGAATCTGTTGTTGGGCTTAACTTTTGCAAATTTCAAATTATATTTTTAATCATTAGTTACGGTTGGAAATCACTTTACAAGCTGATTTTGTAGGGTTAAATTAGACTCTTAACTCAAGTGCACAATTGTGTTTTTCGGGCAGGTGCGGACTGGTAGTCCTAGGTGTGAGGGATAGTGTAGGAGTGTCGAAAACTTGTCTTAATTGCAGTCATCCCTAGCCCAACTTAAATTGGGCCTTTTTGGGGGCTGCCTTGATTGCAGCCTTTGAGGTGGTGTTCACCTTACCACAAACCTGTTTGCGGGTTTGGGTTAGGCCCTAAGCCCAAATTCTAGGAGTTATGATATATTGAACCATTTTGTATGGTGCATATGTGACAGCTGTTCATTTTTAAATGCATTAATGTCATGACTTCCTTCCTGAACAATTATTACTTGTAATTGCATGGTTGAAACATTTTATAATTCAATATGTCATTGTAATGTCTAATTTATTGGTACTTTCAATATTTTAAGAGGATAAGCAAATGTGCATGAGGGCCATGCTGTTCAATGCTGTTCAATGAATTCCAATGGACTCTGCCCTTAGTATTTGCTTGAGCATATATTCAAAATGAATTTGTTCTGTGACTGGATTTTCTCTGTCTGCTTTTTTTTTTTCCTTCGTAAGATTTCAGATGATTGATCTGGCTTCTAGGCTGATTCGTATTTTTTTCCTTATGAGAGTTCAACAGGTTCAAGAAAAGAAGGTCAAGAAAATTTCTGAAATGAATGTTGATCCTAAAGGAATGGGAAATGGCTCTATAGCGAGTTCAAGTAATTCCAGTAGCTCTAAATCATTTCTTGCAAATGGAGTATCTCCAGATGGACCATACAATTATTTAAGCAACGATTTCTCATTTCCACCAGGAGGCATACCTTCACTAAGATTACCATTGGTAGTTGTGTTCAGGCCTTCCAATTTATTTATTTTACCAATATTTGTTTCTTGGGGATAAGAAATTATGGTATGGTATTTTACTGTGAACAACCCAGAAATTGATTAATTAACATGAAAGAGGCTACGCTATAAGTTCAGAAGTTCTTATGATGGATGAAGGATCTACCTCCTGTCTGGAACTGATACGACAATTATTTATTGTGGAAGAGGGGTTTGTCAAAATGGGGTTGTAGTCATGACCTTTCCGTATGCTAAATATCTCCTGGGAGATATAGGTTTAATGTATGTGACCTGGTACAACTACAAGAAACACATTTGTTGGTTGATTTCATTGTGTTGCTTAAGATTGCTTATTTTGTGAATTGTTTGGTTCAAAGGATGGGAGTGGAGGGCGGGGAGGGGAGGAGAGGGTTATTCTGTTTGGTTCAAGAGGGAGGGAGAGGAGGGAAAGTAATGGATATTTTTGGTGATTTATTTTAAATCCCTTGATGTTTAAACCCATCTCTCTCCTCACAATCCCTTCAATATTGGAGGGGAACCAAATTTGAGTTAGGAGGGTTTTTGCTCCCCTTCCATCCTTCCCATCCCCTCTACTTCCCCCCAACCTAATATATGTGAGTTTGTGTCGGGTAATAAAAACTTAAAGGCCCAATTTATTTTAAATAATACTTTTACTGTCAGGATGTCATCGAAGATGTTATAGACCCTAAACACTAGTTGCTTTCCAAATAAATCTTTAAGGAGGCATCAGGAAAATAATCAAATCCCTATACTAAGTTACGTATTGTTAGGATTCCAGAATTTATATTTGAAAATGAAGGTAACTGATTTTGCTCAAAATGAAGGATTAGGAGACCAGTATTCTAGTAGAGGTAAAATCAGATCAGTTCAGAGTCTATGGGTCTTCCAGAGGAACCTCCTATGCATTCCGCCTTGTTGAAACTACTTCCAACTGTAAACTACTGTACTTTTTCCAAATCCCCCCTCTTCCTCTCCTTATATTTCCTTTCACACTCAACACCTCAATTGAAACCAACTTACATGATCTCTTCTCAATTGTTGATTGTTCCATTTAGTATGTAGTGAAGCTAGTTTTCAAGCCTTGACATTGGCAATTACTTGTTTGAGTTGTAGTTCAATTAATGCTAACTAATTGGTTGTAAAATATGTAGGTAACCAGCCATGAGACCAGTTTGGTGGCTCGATGCCGAAGAGTATACGCCCACGCACATGATTATCATATTAATTCTATTTCAAATAACAGGTGATTTGAAAGCTTGTGGGTTCTATCGTAGGCTATTCACCATTGAATCTTGCTTATTGTTATCTTTATTTCTCTTGATGTAGTGTTGATTTGAAAATTTTGACTACTTCTATAGAGCGTTGTTTCATTTTTTTTTCCTGTACCCTGGTTTATTTTTTGACTATCATGATGTTCTGAAATCTGATCGAATTGGACTATGGTATGTTTCAAATATCTGCTAGTGATGGCGAAACTTTCATATCAGCTGATGATTTACGAATAAATCTTTGGAACCTGGAAATTAGCAATCAAAGTTTTAATATTGTTGATGTAAAGCCTGCAAATATGGAGGATCTGACTGGTAAGTTTTCCCTGTTGTATTTTTATGCTTTGCTGAAAATGTTTGTCTGTTGCTAACTTGAAATAATTTATTTATCCATTTAAATTGTAAATAACAAAACTTAGAAGCAGTGTCTAGTTAGTAGTGGGTCTCACTGCTATCTAATCAACTCAAAATATAATACTGGTTGCCAAAATGCCAATTTTATTATCTAGATGACACCAATGGCCTTGTTAGTTGTTGAAAGGTGTAAACAGTCACTGAGATGAAACGTAACGCCTAGCCCATTTTGACTGGGAAACACTACGACCACCATGTAAGTTTTGTCCTTTAAAGAAGTGATAACAACATGAGAGTTGTAGTTATCTGAGGTCTGTTTATTTCAGTGTAAATCGTTCTAGCCTGATCTTTGTGATGTTGAAAGGGAAGTAAGATTGGGATTAACCTATCAGAATCAGGGATTTATGGGAGAATTAAGAGTATATAACAGGTGGGCCGAGGTTCATTGGTTTTGTCTTATTAAGGGGATTCACACACAATTGGATGGAATTTTATGGTTTGGTTGATGGCTGTTTGGTTTTTGTGAATAATATCTACGGTATTAGTGGTTAGGTTTGGCTTTTTAAAGAGTGAATTTTTAATAAAGTTTGCTAAGGAAATATGACCTTTGCAGTTATTGGGTACTTTGTTATTCTGATCTTTTGTTTAAAAACAAGTATCACACTAGTTTGAATAGACCTCCTATTAGTAATCCTGCTGGAATGAGTAAAATCCTAAATGTGTGTATGGACCTCATCATTTTACTAAGCAGTGCTAATATGTCAAAAGGGTGTGTCCATGATGTCAAGGTGTTACCTTGAATGGGGTAAACAGCACCCGAACCTTAGGCATGCCTTTGTGGATCAAGCAAGGCATGGTATAGCGCCTAACTGGTACCTATGGACCCTTCCACAAAAAAAGACCCAGCAATAGAACTTGTTCATTCTGATGCTAAAACTTATTAGAATTTCAAAGGGATAACAACTTGCTAATCTTGTGGATTGGGTTCATAAATTGAAGTTTTTTTTTTTTTTTTTTTTTTTTTTTTATTTTTTTTTTTTTTTTTTTTTTTTTTTTTAAATTACTTTTCTCATTTCTAATTTTTTGTAGTTTTAGTTGAGCCTTGATCCTAAATACTTTTCTTGCAGAGGTTATAACATCAGCAGAATTTCACCCTACACATTGTAATACATTGGCATATAGCAGTTCAAAGGGTTCTATTCGTCTTGTTGACTTGCGGCAGTCAGCATTATGTGATTCTCATGCCAAACTGTAAGCTTATCTTTTGCACATGTTATTGGTTTTTCTTATAGCTTACACTTAATAGTGTTGAGTTTGTCAGGAAAATTAGAGGAAAATAGATTATTCAATTCGTTCTTTACAGGGGAAACCAAGTTTTGTCTATAAAAAAAAAAACATTTTTTTCTGGAGCCTCCTATTATATGCATGCATTTATGTAATTTCTCGTCCCTGGTAGACTCAGAAAATTGTTTATAATACAGATTTGAGGAACAGGAGGCCCCTGGATCCCGATCATTTTTCACTGAGATTATTGCTTCTATCTCGGACATCAAATTTGGGAAGGATGGAAGATATATACTTAGTCGTGATTACATGACCCTAAAGGTTGGAGAGATTTATTATTCCAAAATTCATGCTTTCTTCAATAGTTTATTGAATTGTACCTCATGAAACATGGGTATTTGATCTGAATGATAAGATTCGTGCTTAGGGTGAAAGAGTCATCAAGTTCAATTAATTTTATGGAAAATTTGGTAGAAGGCAATGTGGTGGTTGTTGATACCCATGAGCCAACATTTTTCTGTTCAATTTTTATTTAATTTACAACTCTTTGTTCCTGGGACATTCAATTCAGAGGGTGTTGTGTCATTCATTTGTTGTACTTTGTTTGGATACCCTCTCTACTTGTTACGATCAAAATCCCTCATCTCAATATTTCATCTGTTACTTCTTTGCTTGTATGTCAGTTATGGGACATCAATATGGATTCTGGCCCAGTTGCTACATTCCAGGTTCATGAGTATTTAAGGCCAAAGGTTAGATTCCCTTGTTTACAAAATAAGCAATGAGCCATGAATTACTTTTACTTTATCAAGTCATAGTAACTGGCTCTCTCTTTCTTGCAGCTTTGTGATTTATATGAAAATGATTCAATTTTTGATAAGTTTGAGTGTTGTCTAAGTGGTGACGGATTGCGTGTTTCAACTGGCTCTTACAGGTGTGTGATTCAATTTTAATCTATCTTTGGTTCTGATTTTGTTGAGCCTGCATCTTACTATTTTGTTTAATTTGATACCAGCAATCTATTCCGAGTGTTTGGTTGTGTTCCTGGAAGTACCGAGGCTACAACTTTGGAAGCCAGTAAAAATCCAATGAGGTAATTTTATTCATGAAGCTCTAAAAAATAGTCGTGGTTTTTAATCAGCAATGTAGCATTTATATGAACTTTTTCATTTCCTCAGACGTCAAGTTCCAACCCCTTCAAGGCCTTCTAGATCACTGGGAAACAGTATAACAAGAGTTGTAAGACGTGGTCAGTTCTCTATTTAAGTACTGTTTTTTCATGATATATCTTGTTCTTGTAGTATATCAACCTAGACTTGCGATATTTTGGTAATCTGGAACAGGAGCCGAAAGCACAGGAGTTGATGCAAATGGGAATTCTTTTGATTTCACTACAAAGTTGCTGCACTTGGCATGGCACCCAACTGAGAATTCAATTGCTTGTGCTGCTGCAAATAGCTTATACATGTACTATGCCTGAGGAAGAAAGATGATTGGAGGACATGTATTTGCTTTGGTTGACCTGTTTTTGGGTTGCTCTGGAGAAGGCTTCTTTACCCTTCTTACCAACCATTGAGTTGGAGGCTACATTAACTCACACTACCAAGTGCCCTTCAAAATCTTTAGCAGGAGCTTTTAGAAAAAGATCCAGAAGTGGCTGTTTCAAAATTCCTGGGTAGGCAGACCTTATTTTGTTTCTGGATGGGCAGCATAATCTCTTTTTTTCAATTTTCCTCCTTCCAACCCTAATATTCTTTCCCCCTTTTTCTGTATCTTCTTTTAAAAAGAGAAGGTGCAGTCAATGCTTCATATTGTGTTTGGCTTGCAAATGAAGAAGAAAATGTGATTGTAGCTCTCCTACAACAAATATTAAAGGATGTTCAATATCTGCCACTAGGATAAAAGATAAAATGTAGTTCTTTTCTTTTTACCCAGATGTCTTGTGGGATGGAGCAGTGCAAACCTGCAGTGCATCATTTTTTCATTGATTCTTTTTTGTGTTGGGAATTAATTTGTCACTGTTTCAAAACTTTTGCTGCACTTGGTCAATTTTTGTGTAAAATGTCAAAAGGAAGTAATAATTCTAGGTTGCAATGATGTAGGATAAACTGGATTGTCTCTGCTACCAATTTTTTATGGTTTTCTCACTTGGTGGATTTTTTCCCTTAAAGTGTTGTCCAGAATGTAACGTTATCAAAAATCAATTTCATGATTTGGTTGCTCAGCATTTTTCTGTTAATTGGTTTGTAAAGTACTTGGAAAATGGATGATATTTTTCTCATGATCAATGCTTAAACATTGCACTGGTATTTTTTTTCCTCTGAATATTAAGATTTAAATTGTTATCAGCATTGTTCCTTTTGATATACTAGTTTACATAGATAATTAATGAGAATTTCATTGAGAAAACGAAAGGAAAAGGAATTTAATTAATATAACCATATTTTACCATGCCATTGACATGGCGTAAAAACATTTTATAGTAAGTGCATCTGAATTTAAAATAAATAATGAAGTGAGATCTGTCGCGTGTTGCAAATTTGGAACCCAGAGAAGTAGAAAAGAAGTATTTTCATATTAGAAAAACATAAATTCATTACTTTTTTGTTTTCTTTTCAATAAATATAACTTTTTGTCTCATTACAAAGGATATTTTTTTTGCATATAATTTTCTTATGAAATTGATTTTAAATTGTCTATTTCATTATTTTATTAAATATATTCTTAATTATTTTATAATTTAGTAAAAGAATTATAAGTATCTTAAATTAATAAGATAAGTTTTCTTCCCCCTCAATGATAATGATAATGTTTCGAATTTTCTTCTGAAATTGAAATGAAGTATGGTGATGATAATGTCCTGTGGCAGTGTGAACATGTGAACTCATGAACGTGATCTGTTTTCACCTATTAATTGACAACAATTCATTCTCGGTTGTTATTTTTGTATCTGTCTGTGACCTTTAAGGTTTTCAATCAATGATGCAAAGGAGACATGGTATTGTACATTTTGATGATTCATGTCATTAAATTGTTGGTCACTGTTCATGGATTCAGATCTTCACTCATCATTCCATCTGGCTAGATAGCAAGATCAATCAAAATTATTTGAGCACGATGACTCGTGTGAGGATGGGTGGGGATTGTGACCAATGCAAAACCTAACTTCTGTCACCCATAATGACTCACATAAAATTGTTTGGGTCCTGCCTGTTGGGATTTTTTCTCAGACTTTTGTAAGAGTGTTTCTGTTCTTTTTAGGAACACTATATCATGTTTCTTTTATTTTTAAAAAAATTATTTAAATGTAATCCATTTTTTCAACTTCATTCAATCCATTATCATCTATGTAAAATAGGATTGTGTGACACAAAATTCCTTTATGTAAGTCATATGCGTTCTGAATTTTGGTCATTGAATTTATTCTTTTCTTCAACTTACAATGTCATTACTCATTAAGAATTAGGTGTTTGGAAGAAAATAAGAAAATTAATTATCCTATTAAACAATATTGGTTGATTATATATATATATATTACATCACAAAGTATAATAGCAAAAGGATACCTGCTACTTCATATTATATTAGTTAATGAAAAAATAAAAAAACTGTTATACATAATTTTTTTAAATAAGTTAAAAACAAAATATTTAAAATAAACCTAACAATTCTTCCCTTAAACCAAATGATATTAGATGTCGAGTTTATCGTAGCTAAATTTTGAAATATATTCTTAAAAGTCTTTTAATATTCGAAAAAACATCGTGTTTGATTGGTTTAGTTGTTATATTTGTTAATTGTTATGTTATAATACACCATTTTTACACCACTAGCTTTCGTAAGTTCATGAAAAAAAATGAGAATGAAAATATGTGTTTGTTGCAATCATAAATGACAAAATTCTTTGAAAGCTTAACAGTAAGAGGCTACCTGCAAAGAATTTCATTTTTTATTTTAGAGACTAATTATTTGTTGTTTTTTTGAACACCAACATATTTCTCTTGAATCCATTAAAAAAACATATCATATAATACTTTTTATCTTCTAAATCCCTAGCATAATTCCAGTTTGTGCAAGTAACATTTTTATAATTTCTTCCTTTAATATAAATGATTACAAAATATGTTGTTCTTTTCTAATACTTGAACACCCTTTTTTGTTATTGTAAGTGAAGTTTAGTATTGTTCATATATTTACTGATAAGATTCATCTATAAACATTGTATAAGGTTTAGTAGTTGTGAGATATATAATACTATCAACATTTTCATGATTTAAAGTTTTGTACATGAAACTATTGGATTTCTAATTAAGTTGCCTTTTTCCACACTAAATTTATGTAACACTTATCAGTGGTTTTACTTTATCATCATTATCCATTTTTAAATTAAGCAGAACTACTTCACCAATATGTTTATCCCAATTTCAATGTTTCTCTTCCTTAAATATAACATCCTTGCTAATTATAATTTTTTGTAAGATTGGATCATAAAGCCTAATCCTTAGACTCTTTTATAAAACACAACTCAAGCTTTTATCATATCATTTACCTTTTTTATTATTGTCAGGCACATGAATATAAGAGATACATCCAAAGACCTTGTTAGATTTAAAGGATTGAGTTTAAAAGGGAAAGAGGTGAATTGAAATATCAAATTTTTGTAAAACTTAGAATGCTATCTTTAATCAACTAATTGATTACAAATATTGTTGGGTTATAGATCAATGCACATAAACAAAATCAAAGAAATATAAGAACTGAAGATTAACTAGAGAGATATGTGCAAAATTAATAATTCAAGAGTTACATCTAATTGTTCAATCACATCAACCAAACTTACACTAATATATTGAATTTAAATCAATTTAAACCAACTCTTGAATCATACAAGATTGGTTTTCTCACCTAGTAGCACTCTATTACCATTAAATTGAGAAATCCTGTCCAGAGGTAGTCAAATAACAAAACACATATACAAAAAGTGAAAATAAGATCACTTGGAATAAGATAAACATAATAGAAAATATTTGATTAGGTGAAGAAGTATGTTTCTTGTCAAAACATGGTACTAATCTCGTATTAACAAAAAAAAGCTTCTAAGAATAAATTTCAACTAATAAAAAGGATTTTTGAAACTCGTCTAATCTCATATTACACGATTTCTAAATAAGAAAGTTATATGTTAATCTTAACTCATAAAATTAATTGATTAACTTGTTGTTTTAACAAATTAAAATATGAGAGTCCAAAATCTCATAAGTTTAAAATAATTTAATATGTTAAAAACTTATTTTAATATATTTAAATTGAAACCTCATAACTATTCATAAATAATTCTAATTAATTAAAATGATAATCTGATTGATGAAAATGCTTTATGTAGATATTTCAAACCTAAATAAAAATATTTTAACATATTAAAAAATATCTTTTAATAAACTAAAAAATCCTATCATCAAGACAAGGTTTAATGCATTTGAAAAGCTTTTTAACTACAACCAGAAAATCAAATCATCTAGCATTAGTCAAATAATATCAAATGTTAAGAAGACTAAAAAAAAGTAATTGCCTTATTAAATAATATTGGTTTGGATATAAACCATGTATTCGTCTTACATCGCATAGTACAACAAAAGGATAATTGTTGCTACATATAACACTACAGTCAACACAGAAATAACATCCTAAAAATGAGCTAAACAAAACATTTAAAATAAAATTAATATGAAATTTTTGAAACGTTAAGCACGAATTAGAATAGTTATAATAAAATAAAATGATTAAAAATTTATTGTCCTAAATCTTATTCTATATTCAAATATTTAATAATATGCTGCTAACCCCCCTTTTTTTGTAAGGATCTCCTTTATGTTAGGGCTTTTTGGTATTAAATTTTATAAAATTGTATATTTTTTTTAATATTTAATATCTATACAGTGATTTCATACTTCTGAATCACCGTTTTATTTAACCTCTTTTAAAGTTACTTGAATGAGTTATATAAGCTTTTCACTCTTCATAGATTTTTTATTTTTTGACTGATCTATGCTTTTCACTCTTTATGGTTTTTTTGCCATTGATCTATGAAGAACTTTCTTGAAGTAAACTAATAAATATGAACAAGTAAGCATTGTTCGTTTTTTAAAATTGAAATAAGTATATTAGTATTTTTTATAAATAATTTTTGAACCAGTAAGCTTTTTTCCTGCTTTAACTGACATACGTCATTCCCTTTTCTTAAATTTTATGAATAAAAAAAAGAGTATTGGTGTATAAAAAATTTGACATTTTACTAATGTTTTCACGGGAAACATAATTGTCTTTAATGAAAAAAGGATTCCGAAGTTTGGAAATGATGATACTGATCATAAACAAACATAAGTGACTACATTATATATTTATCTTTCTATTAAAATATGAAAATGATAATCTAATTTTATTTAAATTTGTTTTGGTTTTGATTTATTAAAGTATATGAAAATGAGTTGAGTCATCCTGTATTGTAAATAAACATAAGCGATCTATATTAAAATAGATTAAAAGAAAATTTACAATTAATTATATTGTAATTACAATATACTTATATTTAGCAAAACGTAATAACAAAATTGTATTACAGATTTGTAATTATAAGATTTTATAATTTATTTTTAAATATAAGAGAAATATTAGGTATTTAAGTTGGAATTTAGTTTTGTATTATGTAAAAATGAGAAAATTTAAGAGAAAACACCACAGATCTATTATCTTATGATTTTAAATTTAATATAATCTTATTACGTGAGTCTCGCTTATTTAACATTTTTATATTTTCCTTCCTGAATTAAAAAAAAAAACTGATATAATAATTATAAAATAATATCGATATAATTTTATGATAATTTTTATCATAAAATATTTAATAATTTTTATATAAAATAAAAATAAGAAGTTGGTGATATCAAAAAGCTAAATATTGAGAAAACATGACAGCTTTGGGCCAGGCCATCTTGGATGTGGCGTGTTGGAAGCGAAACGACACAGACATGACACGAAGCACACGCTGCTTCCTTCTCTCTCTTCACATCACAATTCATATATTCTCAAAACTACAAAACAAATCACTTCAATGAAAAAAAATATAATATTAATCTATATTTTTCTTAAAATTGAATTGTGATTCCTTTAAAACTTAAAAACAAAAAATCAAATGATAAAAATACTTTTCTTCCATTTATTTAATAAAAATTTATATATTTTTTAATGAAAGCAAAACAAAATACACTGTTGCAATTTTAAAATGCAACAATGATCTACCCACATGTGTATATGATTGTGTTGCAATGTGCGTCAGTGCTTTTTCACTTTTGGTTATAACAATTTCTTGAAACATGTCTTCTGGAAATTTCTGAAAACAAGATTAAGATATAATATAATCTAAATATTTTTTTTTATAAAAATGTGTAATTTATACAAAATACAAAAAGGTGATACCTCATTGTAAGAAAAAAAAATTAGCTTGATTCCTATTAAACACAAGGTTGAGGGAAACTAAAAGTCTTAATTGTTGTGATTAAAAAAATTGCAAATTTAATAAGTTCTTGATATATCTTTTAGGATTAGAGAGTATCATTCTAATGATTTGTTTGGTGTATCTCTCAACATGAGATGAAGAAATCTTTTGATTGTGTTGAAGGATCTGAATAGAGGAATCTAAATGGATCCATTTGATCAATTTATTGTGATTATTTAGGTTCAATTATATAAATCAACACAGTATATTAATCTTAATTAAAAATAACATTTCAGATCTAAAAGTCAAAAAATATTTTCTTAAAAATCTGTATAATATAAATAAAGTAGATCTTACTATTAAATATATACACCGAGTTTATATATAAATTTTAAGCCATATACATATTTTAATAAAATAACAATATTTTTTAATAATTTATAATTATAGCTCTTTTTTACGAAGACAGTGAAGTATACGAAGTCCATATATTTGTCTAATCTAAACTTTTTCTCTCCAACCCATTAATCATAACAACTCAATTTGTTTTGAACCGAATCTATTTATAATGGTCGGTGATAAATATGTGTTTGAAAAATTGTTGGATTAACAATAATTATGGGATTACAAACAAAATTAATTTAATAGTTGGAAACAAATTATAAGTAAAAAACAAATAAAGAGAAAAGGTTGATTAGTATTAGTTAATGATTTTGTTTATTTTATTTTAGACAGTGATAATTGGGAGAGGGTGATGATGAAGTTGTGTGAAGAGGAGCACATCCATGAAATCATAACCAGCACGTTTTGCTCAGATAATAATAATAATCATCATCATCATTCTTCATTCACTGCTGAATTGTGGGAAAACCCTAACCCTAACCCTAACCCTAAATTTGTGTTTCTATTCATTACCCAAATCAAATCCTAACCCTAATCCTAAAGTTGTGCTTCTCTTCATTATCCAAATCAAATCCTAACCCTTCTCCATTTGATCACTTCCATTATTTTTCATAAAAACATGGCTCCACTCTTCCGAGTGCTCAACCCAATCCATTATTTCCACCACCTATCTCTTCACCACACTCTAACTAATTCAATCTAATAAGTATTCGTGGACCCAAAACTATCTATCATTTTTAAAATATTATTTTAAAAAAAATACTATTTCATTTATCATTATACAGTTTATGTAATGTTTTTGTTTATTTGAGATGGGTGATAAAATAAAATTACAAAGAAATATTTCCATAGAATAATTAGTCAGATTTTTTAATAAAAATTAATGGTTGAAAAGTAGGTAAATATTTCACACTAATGACTTAATTATAAAAATAATTATTGATCATTGTAGAAAATTTATATTGTTAATCAATTAAAATCTATTATTGAACTCTTTTAGAATTTAGATCTAACTTAATTATAAAGTTAACTTTTTAGTAAAAGTTATTTCTCAATTATATGTTCATTTGAGTTTGTGTTCCCAAAACAACTTTTTCACTTCCAACGTTATTAAGTTTGCTATATGGTATGGTAGATTACTTTTTAATGATTTTATAATAAAATTTAATAGCAACTTATTTGGAACTATCACAATCTTGAAAATGATAAAGCTTCTTATCTATCTATATATCTATATCTATATCTTCATCTATCTACCTATTTCTATATATCTATATCTATGTCAATCTATCTATCTATCTATATATATATATATACTATTTTTTTCTAGCTTTTAAATCTTAGTCATTATATGAATTAAGTAATACAACCATTACTAAGCATTTTCCACATATTTAGTATAACTTATTTTGGAAAAACCAGCTACCTTTATTAGTTATTTAAGAAAGTTTTATAAACATTAATTAAAGAGACGTAGTTACGTTTTTAAAACAATCTAATCTTGCATGAACTGAATGGGACAGACTACATTAATTGTACTGTATAATAAAGTTTACCACGTGGAATGCTACGTGTATTATAATTTTGGTATTAATTGTATTTACGAAAATGAGGTATTTGTATTTAAACTTCTGTTATTGACATATAATTTTTTCCCTCTACATTTAATCGTTCGACCACCTTGGATCTAATTAACCTTATTTTTTGGTACTATAATGTCTAATGAATTAGATCAAGTATCTAACCCATTGAATAACATGATAATAAGCATATAGTATTAAATGCGAGCGTCACATCTTATTAAGTTATTCACTTTATTATAAATATATTAGACTATTACTCGTTAACAGAAAAGGTTAATTTACTTTCTACTCAAATTCCTTATTACTACTATTAAATTGAGCAACTTTCTTAAGAATATAAAAGAGTAAATCATATTAATTTTTTTATTTTTTGTTAAACTTCTTTTCATTCATATCATTTTTCTACGTCTACACTAACATTCACTTTAAAAAGAAATACTAATATTTTTATTAACTCTGATCTATAGAATGAAGGCATAATGTATGTCAAACTGTAAAAGTTTATGCATAGAATAAAAATGAAACTAAATTCACTAATATTTTTCCTTTTATTTCTAATAATGTTGGATCGAAATTAAAAAAAAAAAAAAAAACATTTACAAGAATACGAAGTTATTAAGGTAAGAAACTTGTGATCCACATGACCACATCAGATGAGAACATATAGTTGAGAGAGAGACCAAACTTGGGCCACGTCAGCACCACGTCATCATTACAAAATGACAAAAACCATTCCTACGAAGCACCTTCACACTCTCCACTCACTGGGGGTTCCGCCACGTGTTGCGGGTGACACTCGCCACGCTGAGCTGGGGTGACGCTAACTCAACGCAACCATTCCCTCTCCATCCAACGGCTCAGATCTTCTCAACAAACACAATCATTCCCCTTGCTTTCTTCGCACGCCACCTCCCCTGGCCCATTGCCCTTCACTTCCCTCACCGCAACCTTGTCTTATTATTATTATTATTAATATAATAGATTATTAAATTAAACCAGGTTTTTAGTTGATACTTGTCCTTTATGGTTGGTGGGTTTATTGAATTAATTAACTTGATTGAGAAAATCTATATATAGTATTAGTATATAATATAAAAATAAATCTCCTTCATGTGTCTATTACCATAGGAATTTTTGTTTTGTTATTCTTTTTTATATTTTATGGTTACTTTTGTATCACCATTGGTCTAGTATTACACTCTCTGGTCATGAAATGAAAAGTTGGTGAAAGGATTTTGCCTCTTCTAAACTACACTTCACACCAAAGTGAACTAGATTGTCAAATTTTTAATTATCTTTTTATCTCTAAATTTACAGTATCTAAATGGAAGATAATAAATAATAAAAACTATAAATATTATAAAGTACATAAGAGTAAGTGTAAACTCTGTTGTCAAAAAAATCTACAATTTGGAGAGAGAGAAAAAGCAGTGTTGTGATTGTATTTGAGTTGGAAGCTTGTGGTCACTTCCACGCGGATAAACAGAGTGACAGAACAGAGAGATAGCAAACATCTTCATCTTTGTCAACATTTTCTGCACACCGAATATCACACATCTCTCATTTCCTCTTACATGATTCATCTTTTGTTTTCTCCACTGTAATCTTTGTTCTGTTCACTCTCTTTGCATTTGCTTCTTATTCTATGTTCCTAGGTGCCCTATAAAACAAAGTAACTCCCTGAAACTGCTTCTAGATTTAAGGTTTTTGTTACACTACACCTCAGAAAAAAAAAAAAAAATATCCAAGGTTTTTGTCCTGTTCCCACTTTCTCCTCATTGGTGCTTCGTCTCAATTCAATATCTTTTTCCCACTTAACGAAAAACCCTTTTTTGAAGGTTAATTTGGATCCTCCTGCACCAACCAACCACTGACTCGTCTCTCAAAACCACACCATTCTGAACCCATTTGGTGCTTGAAATTCTGGTTCTTCTAGGATGCAAGACCCTGCAGCATTCCAAGGTTTGAAGCACCCTCAGTTTCCGGAACAAGAACAACTCAAATGCCCGCGTTGTGACTCCACGAACACCAAATTCTGCTACTACAACAACTACAACCTCTCTCAGCCACGCCACTTTTGCAAGAACTGCAGAAGGTACTGGACAAAGGGTGGAGCTTTGAGAAACATCCCTGTTGGGGGTGGAAGCAGAAAGAGCACAAAACGTTCATCAACCTCAAAACGCGCTTCTGCACCGGCTTCGTCTGTGGTTTCTGAGGCTGACCCGACCCGGATTTGCACCAACCCGGTTGAGCAAGAGCATCGGGCGCTCAACATTGGTGGCACCTTCAGTTCCCTGTTGGCTTCATCTGGGCACTTTGGAACCCTCTTGGAGGGTCTGAATCCAACTGGGTCAGATCTCAAAATGGGTGAATTTGGGGAGGGTGTGAGTTCTGACCTGGGTTTGAATTCGGATTCGGGTTCGGGTTCAAACCCGGTTTTGCAGCTTCAGAGTAATGCGAGTTCAGAGGGTTTTCTGGGTATGCAGAATGGGGAATCAACCTGTTGGAATGGTGGTCATGGTTGGTCTGATCTGGCAATATACACACCTCGCCCAAGTTTTCAATAGAAGTTGCGGAAAAGAAATAGTTTAGTTTATGAATTTCTCTATGAACAGTTGTAGGAAGAAAGAAAAAATGATAAGGTAAATTGAGTTTCTCAAATTATGGATCTCGACAACTAGAGAAGTTAAAAATTAAGTTTCTGCTAATTTTACCTCAAAAGGGAAACTTAATTTATTTTACATTTTAGTTTTCTTCTGCTATAAGTTTTATAGAGAAGTTTATGCAGTCATCCAATCCAGCTTCTGAATTTTACAGTGATTGTTCTTATATATAATATATCAATACACTTAGATACTATGGTTGTGTAAAGAGTTACATAATTTCATCAAGCCTATTGGTAGCATGCTATGGAGGATCATACATACACACACCAGAAGGTCACTGAAGCAGCATCCTTTAGGTAAAGGCTTCTTGTTTTTTCTTTGTCAAATTATTATGTATGCTTGTGATTGGTGTTCTTCAAATTTACCAATGGTGAAAACTAGAAAAGAGAGGAAAAAATTTTATTTTTTTGGAGGAATGTGAGTGGTGACAGTGGTGATCACATGTAATTTGGTACATGTTTTTTGCATAGCTTTTGAAACGTCCTTGGATATATGGAATTTTACATGCCAAGTTGTTGTTGTTGTGTATTATATTTAGATTATATTTAAGGGTATGTGGGGATGATAAGAGGAAATCTAAAGTACACCATTTGAAGTTGTATCTTGTCTGTATCTTATGAATGGAGGACCTGACAAGTGATGACACCTTGTTTCTTTGCTCTCATGTTTAGTCCTGGTCAATGTTTTGAGTGATCATTGTTAACTCTTTCAAGATTTGGTGTTATTTACTTTAACTTTAAAATCCAGGTTGTTCAGCTTCTTTTAGTGGATTTGTACCAAATATGATCAAGTCATTTAATGTATTTTCTGATTTTACAATGTTCAATTAATTAATAAGTGTTTTGTATATAGTGTTACTACCACCACTTTTTTCATGTTATTGAATTCATTCAATTTCTATGTATAGGTATAATATATTAAGTCAATGTATGGATTGCAAGATCCCACAAAAAGATTGCACCAATTTCTATCTTAATGAGCTCCCATAACTAAACCCAAAATGAATTGATTGTGGTTTTGTGGTGGAGAAGTGTGTGTTGTTTAATGGGTGTGTGATGATGATCTTAGTTCTGAAGTGGTGTCCACACACCATGATGTGTGTTAAGATGGACCACACTGTGTGTTCTTAGTTACCAGTTCATTTACGATGGTGCACATGTGTGGGGTTGCCAGCTAATTTTGCCGTCAGATTCATGTATGTTTAACTTTGAAAACTTGTGGAAGTTATGTTGTTAAAAATAGTACCTAGCTAGAACAATTGTGCTTATTTTATTAATTTAATAAAAATAAATAAATAAATAATATCGGATCTAATATTGATTTTGATTAGAAAAAAAAGTTTTTCAATAGTTTATAATTAAGTTTAAATTTTATCTTATAAATTGATGTTATAAAGTTAAATTAGATTTAAAACTTATTTTTAATATAATATTAAAGTCTATTTTATAAGATTATTAAATTTATTGGGTTATGGTTATGGAATCTATTGAGTTATTTGTTATTTGTTATTGAGTTGTATTATTGGATTTTTTTTTTATATATATAGTCTAGTACGAGTTGAAAAAATTTGTTATTTTTTTTTATATATATAGTTTAAGTTACGAGTTAAAAAAGTTTGTTATTATGTCGTATTATTGGATTATTTTTATATATATAGTCTAACTTACTAGTTGAAAAATTTTAATGTGGGAAAAACGTGTTAAAAATTTTTTAATGACTAAAGAATAAAGTTTTTAAATAATTTATAAGAAAAAGGTGTAACAAAAATATTATAATAATTATTTATTGTTTATTACAGTGTGTTTGAGATTTATATCAATTAGAGAAAAAGGTGTTTCGACTGTAAATTTTGCCTTATATATTTTTAAACGGTATGTGTATGTTTAAGTTCCAAATTTAATTTGATGTTTGGTCTGGTTTGAGAATGAAATAACACACGGCATGGATTAAAAAATAGTGTATAATTTTTTTAAGCATACTAATGACTATTGCTTGATTCTGTCAGTTTGGTGTGGAAAAACATTGTTAGATGGAATTATGTTCTTCATGTCGGCAACGTTTCTATCTTAGTATATATTCTTAAACTTCTGAAGGTCAATATCAGTCTACACAATTTCATTCCTAATTAGGTATCTAAACATAACCTTATTAAATAATTACACAGGAAACATAAAACAGTAGTTGTTTAATGCAAACATTAATAAGTGTAAATAATTTTGTATTGATTATTTATGGCTTAGTAGTGATAGATTTTTATTTAAAAAAAAACTGGTCAAAAACATGGAAAAAGAACAAGAAAAGGGCACTTTTCTTTTAAAGTTGATATTGTTCCATTTGAGTTTGAATTTGTGGTACTTAATTTTATTTTTTCAAATGTGAAACTGAACTGGGAGCATATCTATGGTTGTGTACTTGACCTTGTAGAACACACAAAGAAAAACTTGTTTTCTGCAATCAAAGTTAGATATTTGGAATATCAGAATCCACATTGCAGGCTTTGACTAAGATTGTTATAAATGAAGAAGAAATAAGATATGGCTTAGCTTCTTCCTCTCATAAATGTGATCCACGTCACAAACTATTGTTTCTTTCAGATTCTCATCCTCATGTTTCACCATCAAGTTTTGTCTCACGTTAAATAAATAACAATATGATATACAATTAAAATTTTTATACTTCTATTAACAATTTTTTTTGGTTTTCATAACCTACAAGAAATTATTTCATGTCAAAAATTAAAGTATTTTTATTATATAATTAATAAAAAATAAATTATTTTTCATTTACTTAGTTTACTACAATTCATAAGGAAAATGCCTATATTTTTACTAGTGATAATAATAAAAATGTGATGGAATGATGAGATTATTATTATTATTATTATTATTATTAAGTATAAGGCCAAAAACAAATTCGAATGGGTAATAATAAGGTATGTTTATTCTATTAATATGAAAATTTAAATAAAATCAATCAAATTAGTTAAGATTTTTAATTTAATTGAATTGAATTTAAATTAAACTAATTAAACATACTGCTTTGAGTATAGATTTGAGATTTAACAAGTTCAATCAATGACATTATTTTATTTTTTATTAATCATTGTGTTTGGAATTTTATGGTATAATTATAAAAATTTTTTTCTAAACTTTGCTATTTTTAATTTATATAAGTCAATTATAGTTAAATATTTTTTTTTACGTTTTAATATTAGGATTATGTATGGATTTTTTAACAAAATTATATTTTTTTTTTCTTTTTCGTAGAGTAAAATTTTACATATTTGCTTAACATTAGATTCAATTATCTGGACCAACTTATTTTTATTGGTTTGGTTGGTTTTAAATTGTGTAAAAAAAATTAAAAATTTGAATCAATTTAAATTAATAAAAGCGTACAGACTTAAATAAGCCACAAACAACTTAATTTTTTTTTGGGAAAGAAATCCCTCTGAAAAATAAAACTTTAGTAAGCATCTACAGAAACTATTAGAATTAACCTTTAACTCTCAAGTTTTTGTATTAATATATATAAACAAGAAACTTTAAAAAATCATTTATAACAAAAATATTATTAAAATAAATTTAAAATTTTATCATATTTATTGATGGCATTTCATAAACTCTTAACACTTCCCTCAAAATATATTTAATTTCAATTCATTAAATGATCAGATTGTTTCAATGGGTAATATGAAAAATAATCTGTTTTCCAGTGGAATACATTTTGAATTTATTAAATACATTACTTGTGAAATATGTATTCATGTCTGTCCTATAAATCTATCAATTATTGACTGGAAATTAGAAACTGATTGAAAGAAACGGTTGCTTAATTATCATCTATTTAAATTATAATTTTAATCCATAATTTTATGTAAAAGCAAATTATTTTTAATAACTAATGTTGTTTAATATATCACATTTAAATTGTAATTTCAATCTAAAATTTTATATTAAAACATATTATTTTTAAGTGGTAATCTTGATCAACATACATATTTAACTAATAATTTCAAAATAAATTTTATATAAAATAGATTATTACTTTTATATACGTTTTGTGTTATTTGAATAAAATGATTTGTTTATTATTATAACTATTTTAAAATAATAAAACTAGTATATATTTTTTAAATATACGATAATACCAATAAAAAAATTGTGTTACATGCATTCAAGTTTCATGATTTGCAAACACCAGCTGTAGTTAAATTCAAGTAAAAAATATATTGTGTTACCTTCATAAGTTTCATAAACGCCAGCTTCAGTTAAATTCAAATAAAAATATATATTTTTTAACTACATTCTTAAGATGCCTAGTATGAATGTGAAACTTAGGAAGAAATTTAGCTAAAAAACATATTATAATTTTAAAAAAAAGTATGGTAAGTCTGATCATCCCTTCTATTCTAATTTTGGTGTCAATTTTCTAATTGACTGAGTTTCATTATAATACATATTTTAATAATAAAAATATAAAATATTTAACTTTCTAAAATTATTATATCTCAAAATTTTAAAAATGTAAATTTATAAAATATATCATGCTACTTTAAGAAAACTCCTAAGATTTTATAACTACGGTGATTAAGCTGATTATAATATATATATATATATATCTTCTGATTAAATCAATATTCAATTCCATCTAAATAAAAAAATATTTTTAATTAATTAAAAGAAATTCATAATTTAGTTTAGATTTTATTATTATTATTTATTTAAAAAATATAAAATATATATTTTTTTTTGGTTTTTTTCATCTTCTTCATTATTTTAGAAATATAGTTTATATCTGATAAATCACACAGCACCACATTCTTCATTTTTAAACCCTATCACACATTCTTCATTCTCAAAACAAATCATCACACATCCTTCATTTTAAAAAACAATTTACTCTCTTCTCATTCTTCAAACACAAACTCACAGTTTTCGACTTTTTACTCTCATAATCTTTTATCATCCAAACTGAATTATAAACATGAAATGGAGGTTATTCTTATTTTATTAGTTTCTCAAGCATTCAAAGTATCAACACCTATTATTCTCATCCTAATACATTTACCTGTCACGACCATCAACTTCTCTTCCATGCGGGAACGTGATGGTTGAATGGGCCCAATTTGCAAGTTCTTTTTTAACTTTTTTTCCATCTTATCTCTTTAAAAAGTACTTGTTTACATTTTTTAAATCCAGTATTCAGTTTATCCTACCAAATAGAAGAACATCATTCTCCAAAAAAAATATTATCATATAAACAGAAAGAATCGTAATTTCGAAAACATTATTATCATACAAACAGACGCCAAAATCATTTCATATTAAATCATAGTAATTTCCAAAAGCTTAAGTATTTGGTTTGCAGAGGCCAAAATAATTTCATATTAAAAAACATATACTTTCTAAATCAAATTCTGTAACAACAAAAGACCAAATAATGAATAGTGAAAATTGGATTTAATAATATGTTAGTCAAGAGTAATTTGTGAAATATGAGGCCTGATTTTAAAATATAAAGATTTAGATAATTTTTTGACTAAAAAAAATTTAAGTTTCCTTATGAAATTTCTTAAAATTTCAAAATACAAGTCTATTCATAATTTTCGGGAATAGTTCGAAATTTTGACACCAATATATTTAATAGATTTATTTTGTGTTCGCTGTTCAATAATTTGTTTGTATGAATTTGATTAATAATTTTATTTTATTTTTTATAAAAAGGGTACGTATCTAGATTGAATCTTATAACAGCGATCACTCACTATGTTTGAAATGGAACGAAACTACTTCTTTTCTACTAGATAGGTGGCAAGCAACACAATCTAAATGTATCACCATTTAAATGTTATTCAATATTATTTTAACATAACGTTCTAAATAAGTATTTTTTTTCATTCTCACACTATCAATAAGTATTCCTTCTTCTTTTAATGTCCATATAATATAATATTAATTAGTATATAAAAAATGCAAAAAACAGTTGTACTAATAGCATCTTTCTCTAATATTAACCTAATATAATTTAGTAAAAATGATTAAAATTGATTAAAATACACAAAAATATTTAAAAAAAAGTTGAAAATGATTAAAATATAACCATCACAAAGTCTTTGTCAATTGATTCAAAAATTTATGTTTTTCAATGAGACTAGTATTAATTTATAACTTTATTTCTTCTATCCCATCAATCAAATTATTTATAATGTCCTTTTTTTACACTTATTTTATTTTATTATACTAAGTAATCAATCAAATATTGTCCACCACAGTCAACTGAATAGTCTTCGTTCTAAAAATATAATAATGTATGTTACTGTCTTGTAAGTTAAGGAGTAAAATAAAATTATAATTAAAATATTAATATTAATATTTTAAATTATTAAATTTTCTTACTAATTTTTTATGGATAAATAAGTGTGTAAGTTTTGATAATGTTAATATATTTTTTAATGATTGAAAACTTTTTCTAATATGTTTAAAGTAGTAAAAAAAAAGAAATTATAAATGGGATGTGAGCACTAAACATGCATTTATTGGTTTTCATATTGAGGTGGGATGTATCTTTGTAATTGACTAGGATTGGAAGATGAAGAAGATCTGGATCACACTCTATCTCATCACTCATAGAGTGTCTTATTATCTATTTTAATTATACCATATATCTCAACACATTACACCATTATCTTTCTAAGCATAATTTATTTATCGTTTGTTCGAAAAGACTAAAAAACAGTTATAAAGAATGTAACATGACAACTAAGATATCTTAATGTAAGAAACTCTTCCAAAATATCAATGAAAACGGCTATAATAATGTCTAACAACAATAATTAACTTCAATAAAAATTTGTGTAAGCAATTTTGGCACTATGTGGTAATGAACAAGAACTCCATGAGTTTGGAAGCAATTTTGGCAACTTTGATGATATGGGAAACATTATCATGTGGTGGTTTCAGTAATGTATGCTAAGTTAAGGAAGTTCATTACCTGATTTATCTTGTGGTTGCATGCTTTGTATTTTCTTTGTAAAGGACAGCTTTCCATTTTGGATATTTTCACCATAACATTTACTAAACTCGTTTTGACTATATTTTTAAAAAAATTGGTTTTTATAATATCATGAGATCTTAAACATATTTAAGATAGTTACAAATATTCATTTTTAAAAATTTTAAAATCTTGTCTTTAATATATAGTAATATAACATTATAGTTTATGTTTTGGCAAACAAAGCAATTCTTGAAGAAAATCTCAGAATGCCATGCATCAGTTCAAGACTTTGAAGGCTCAGTGAATCTTATCAACTTTGTTATGTTCTTCTACAATCAGACAAGAACCAACAAGTTCGAGCTCAAAGCCACATTTATCAAAGTATAGGTTATGTTATATAGGGCAGTTTTGACCAAGAAAACACTTATTCCAAAAGACATCAGAAAGCAATCATGTGAATGTCAAACTTAAGAAGAATTTTGGCTAAACAATCAGAAAAGACCACAGAAGTTCTTTCAAATTGAATGCAGATAACAATACAGAGTTATTAAACTGTTATTTTTATTTTTAACAGTATTTTTTTTTCTTCTGAAACAAAAAGTTAACACACAGAAACTGCACTAAATCTTGAAAGCTAAAATAGAAGATGAAGAAATGTATAATTTATAGTAAAAGATATAGAGAAAATACAGAATCTTTATATATAAAAGGGAAATATGGTTGGAATATTTATTTTCCTATTTAAATAAAGGATATAAATACTATTCCACTAAAAAGTATTTATTATTTTAAATAAAAAAAGAATATTATTTTGAATAATATTTTAATATGATTTTCGTAATCAAATAAATGCAAAAAATTACATATTACTTTAATATTGAATTTTAGTTATATAATGTCCATTATAATTCCTATTTTAATAATAAAAGATATAAATATAACTAAAGGTGATTTTTACTATTTTAATAAATAAAAGATATATATTTACTATTCATCTTGTAAGAATATCACTTTATTTTTTATTTAATGAAAAATATGATTATAATTATCGTAAACTAAAGGTGATTAAAATAAATAAAAATATAGCTAAATTATGGATTAAATTTAATAAAAAATTCAATCCATATTTTAGTTTAAATTTTATTAATTGTTGAATTTAATTAACTTTAAAATTTTATTGTTTTCTCTCATTTAAAAAAATATATATAAAAAAATTGTTTTTTTAATCACCTTATTATTTTAGAAATATAATTTATATTTTTATTTTATTTTAAAAAATTAAAATATAAAATTTAATTTCATTTTCATTTTCATAAATAATAAAAGAAAGAAAAAAAAAATGGTCCAGGAAAAACACAGATAACACAGCATTCTTCATTCTCAAAATCCGTTCTTCATACATTTTTCATTTAAAAAAAAAACACAGTTTACTCTCTTCCCGTTCTTGAAACACAGAAAAATCCACTCTTCACTTTGATAATCCTTCACCATCAGCAAGAGAAGCTGAATTGCAAATCTAAAAAAAAAAAAGTTATTAATATATTTTTCATTGTTTCATTTCCATTGCACAAGCATTCAACATAACACGGCCTATTATTTTCATCCTAATGTATTTACCCTGTGACCGCCATCACCATCTCTTCTGCCGCCGGAAACCCCTGCCACTGTGGACCGTCGTAAATCTCCATTCACCTGCGACTGTTATGGTCCTATAAATTGCTAATGAAATGAGGGCAGGAATGCAAAACGTAACAGACGATTTTAATTTTTTACAATCTCACTCCTGTAAAAAAACTATATATTTCTAAATGTTTTATCATCTCTTTTATTCGAAAAGTTTTATTATTTCTTCTAAATAATCAAAGTAAATTCAAGCTAATATCTAAAAACAAAATTAAATTTTCAAAAAATATCAAATTTCCAAATATCAATTTTTTTAATATCAATTGTTTAAAAATTAAAAAAATAATATAAAAAAATTTAAAATTAAAAAAATACTCAAAATAATCAATAATCTTTTACTAAAATTAAGTGAATCCTTATGAAAATTCATAGAAACAATCTTTCTCAGATTTTAAAAATTTATTTTTTTTTATATTTTTATTTGCTTATTTATAAGCCTATTATGCTTATATAATTAATTGAGTTTATCTATAAATATAAAATATAACAATCTTAAGTCTTCATTTTTCGTCTATGACTTTATGTTTCTCAATGACACTAGTATTAATTATTAATATATTAATTTATAATTTCATTTACTCTATCCCATCAATCAAATTATTTATTATATTTTTATTTATTTTTTTCTCTTTTTTTCTTAATTCAATTCACTCTACTATTTTTTTATATTTTTCTTTTCTTACTTTGTTTTCACTTTTTTATTTTATACTCAATAACCCAATCAAATATTACAATGTATCCACACAGTCAACCACAAGCAATTGAGTATTATAAATACTATTTCACTAAAAAGTATTTATTATGTTTACATAAAAATTTAATTTTATTTTGAAAAATATTTTAATATGATTTTAGTAAACAATTTTAATAAAAATTCAAATACATGCAAAAATATGACATATTACTTTAATATTTATTTTTTAGTTATATAATGTCCATTATAATCCCTATTTTAATATATATAATGGAAAATGGTTGAAAACTTATTCTTTCATCTCAGATAAACATATCAACGGTATTTCAAAGACTTAATGTTATTTTAAAAGTATTTTAAGATTATCTCTGTTCCATAGTTTTTAAAATATAGTGCTTATATATCAATTAACAACAACAATAGATATCCTATTTTTTCAAGTAATTTTATTAAAATAATTCTACTTTTTTATAAACATGTTATAAGAAAATACTTAATTTGAAAACATATTACGAACAAAGATATAACACTTTCTTTATATAACTAAAACTATAATTATTTAAAATATATATATATATATATATATGGTTTTCGTATATAGCATCACAAAACGACAAAGTACAGTTATATTTATTCATGATATATCAGGATAAATTAGTTAACAATCAACATTATTTTGTTGAATATAATTAAATATGGAAATGTGCAAGATTACTGTTCTAACAAAGATTAATAAAGAAAAAAATTTGCTATATAATTATTTTATATATATATATATATATATATATATATATATAACTATTTATTATATATATATAT
>Ga0209489_101452_pt1 | contig 48677 bp, 27 predicted proteins | sample SiratrowhiteBW_FD_187527 | JGI IMG/M metagenome (GOLD analysis project Ga0209489, IMG submission 187527) | Root nodule microbial communities of legume samples collected from California, USA - Siratro white BW (SPAdes) (version 2) | ecosystem: Host-associated > Plants > Roots > Nodule | place... | reverse complement strand
TTTTTTTTTTTTTTTTTTTTTTTTTTCATTAGAATTACTTTCCTTTAAACAAATGTACATGTAATGTTTTTAAATTTTTAGTGATTTTTTTAAATAAAGAGAAAATTTATGTAAAAATTAAAAATATAAATTCAAGAAAACTTCAAATGTTGGTGTTTCTCTCAAAATTACATTTGGAAGATTTTAAACAAAAATAAAGAGACAGAAGGCGAAGAAGAAAAATGCAACTTAAAATCAAATACTTGAAAAGTAAAGCATAGGAATGTACATAAGAAAAAAAAAAAAACAGTAAAGAATTTTGAAAATGTGAGTGAAATTATTTTAAAAGGTGAACTTATTAAGAACTGATTGTAAACTTTTACCACTAGTAATCGGATTATTGTAAAATAAAATTTGTGTATACAAACTTGATTTTCTTTTGTTCTCTTCATGTACATGTTGCAAATATAAAATAATTTTTTCATCGAGTTTAATCATTGCATCTATAAGTTTCACCACCAAATATTTAACTATTTTTGAAAAGAATAAAACTTAAAATGAAATATAATAAACTTATAAAAGAAAAATAAATAAATGAAACTGGTTTTATAATTTAGAATCAATTTATTCAACTGGGTTTAGAAAATTTAGGTGAGAATTTTTGTTATAAAATAAGCTAATTTTGACCAGAAGAAAAATTAATTTAATTCATTTCTCACTTGTTTTATAAATATTTACAAAAAATTATCCAAATTAAATACAATGATTTTTAAAAAGATAAGCAAAATTAATTCTAAAAGTCAAAAGTGTCCATCATGAAAGTTTAGAAAGGTTAGTTTACTACTTGTCTTTATATTCACCTAAGTAGTCACTTCAATATTTATTAATTCCGCGTCTCGTAGGTATTATTTTTATCCACATTTTGTTAACCAAATATTATTTAGTGTTTTAATCATAAACATAAAAATATTAAAAGGGTAACTTATGATACTTCTTTAATGTCAAATTTCAACACATTAGAGTATCTACCATCAATGATTATTTGAGTGAATTATTTTTCTTACTCACTCACATTATTTGAGCAAAAGCCACTAGAAAACTCACATAATTTTTAGTACACAAGTTTGAGTTTTTATTTTTATTTTTTTGGTAAATTTTGAATGCAAATTTGTTTATATTACGATATCCAATAACTTTCAGGTGAAATGGGTTTCACTTATGGATATACTATAAACTACAATAATTTGCATAGTTGAGTTTCATTAAGTTAAAAGGTTTAATACCTTTTATTTTTGTTGGTTAACAAGTTGAATTCAACTCAAAATTTAATATTTTTATTTTTATTAGTTATCCTTAAACTCAATTCAATTCAAAGTTATTCACTTTTTTTATTTATTTTAAAGTTGTGCATTATTTAATAGAATGAATAAATTGTTGTTATGAAAATGAATGCTAAAGAATCTCGATGTATTTTTACATATGCATTATACCCATTTAACTAGTGAATTTATGTAATTAAAGACCAATTAAATTGCAGGTTATACATTCTGATCATTTTATAGTGCAAATTTATGCTGGTGTGAACTTAAATATAAAAAGTCTTAAAATGTAACATAGAAAAAATCACTATCACTAGAAAAAGAAGAAAAGTTCAAAAACCATATTGGAGACAATTTTTATAAACATTCTTTGAATTCAAAACATTTTCTTTAGTTTGAATCTCTGCCATAATTTTATTTTTTTTTATCTCCAATGTGTAAAAGCAAAAATGGCAGAAGAATGCATATTTGTGAACCCTTGAGTAGCATGAAAATAGAGAATTGACTTTTGAGAGGTTGAAGGCAAACAGCTGTAGAAGAATCCATTTGTCAATAAAATATTTTTTAGTTCATCATTGGATCATGGCGCAATTACCTCTATCTACTACTAAGAAAATAATGAAGGAATAACCTTAAAAGGATAATGGAAAAGCAAAAATTTAAAATATTAAGTTTGATATTTAAAAAAAAAATATTCCATTACTTCAATCCATCTTCAGATTTTCATTTCGAAAAGAAAAATGTTACACTCACATTCAAAACAAAAAAGAATCATTTTCAAATTTCAGTGATAAAAATTAATTAAAATATGAACTATTAATAGAATGGAATGAAACTGTTTCTTAAAATCAGTATTAAGAATGGAATAATGCATATTTTATTAATTTTGTTATTGATAGTTCGCATTATTGATTTTTTTATTGAATTTTTCGTTTCAATAATTTTGAAATTTTTTTTGTCATTTTGAATTGTGTTTTTAATTATATATTTTTTATCTATTTGTTATAACATTTTATTTTATTTTCACAATTTATCATTTAAATTTTAACAATTTTATATTTTTTTTACTGTTATAGAGATATTTAATTGTAATGTATGGAATAGAATAGAATAGAATTCGTAAAATTTTTTAAAAACTTATGAGAAATTGTGTAATATTACGCAATATTTTTTTCGAAAATAGAAGTTTTGTGTTTAAGTGTATCACATTTATAAAGGAGGAAGGGAATTGTATAAGTCTTATTTTGTGTATAGCATTCAAAATTTTATTTCACTGATTTTTATCAGATTATAGAACTATCATTAGATTTTATAAACTTAGAAGCAGAATATAGAATTTTATTTAGAAGAAAGATCTTGGGATTTAACTTATGAAATTTTGAATTTTTTTTTTTTTTTTTTTTTTTTTTTTTTTTGCTCTTTAGTTATAATAAATTTCAATATTTTAAATTGTTTTCGCCCTAATTATTAATAAATTTATAAATAAATTACTTTCGTATTTATTCTTATTACTTTCATTTATTTTGCTTATTCAAAGATTATTTGCATAGCTTTCCAATTGTAACAAATAATTTTATTGGGATGAATATTTAAAGGAGCACCTCATAATTTTCTTATCCACTTAAAATTCTCACTTTATACTTTTGGTTTATAAAAATAACTTTTAAATTATGCATCGAAAATATCTTTTTTATAAAAAAAAATTAGATTGTATAATTTGGAATTAGAAAATGATTTTTAAAAATCTTACAATTTAAAAACCTTTTAATTTTTAAATTATACATTGTGAAAGTTTCTTAACTTTTAAATTGGATAATTTGAAAGTTATTTTTTACTTTCCAATTGCACAAGTAATTTCTGCATAAAAGAAATTTTGATTGTTCAATTTAAAAGTTATGTTTTACTTATAGTTCATATAATCTAAAAACTTTTTTTTTTTTTTTTTTTTTTTATTTAATAAAATTTAAAAATTTTTTTTTTTTTTTTTACTTTTACAGTGTGTGACTAAGAAGTAAATTTTTGTATAAAAAAGCATTTCAAATTATACGATTTAAAGTATTTTTTTATAAAAAACATTTCAGACCGTGTAATTTAAGAGTCTTTCCACAGTTCAATATTAACTTTTTAACTTTTAAATTATGTAATCTAAAATATCTTTTGGTTGAAAAAATGATTTCTAGAATTGCATAATCTGAAACATTTTCTTCCATGAGTCCATTTGTGATAGAAAAATACAAAGAAAGGTGGTAACAAGGACAATGAATAAGTGGTGAAAGCAAGCGGTGGTGAGAATAGCAAAAAGTGGTGGCAGCAAGGGAGACAATTTGATCTTTAACCACTTCGCATGGGATGTAGAATGGAAACTATGGGGTGCAAAAGCAAATGTACTTAAAGTAACATGTATATTCCTACTGGGCTACAGATGCTGCAGCCCAAATTAATTCTTTGTTTTTTTTATTATTTTCATTATTGGGTGTACTATTAATACCCCTCGTTTTAATCTTAATACAGTCTACTAGTATATTTTAATGATTTTTTACAAAGTTTTTCTCTCACAAAAACTACTGGAAAATATTTTTTTATCCAACAAAAACTTAATTTTGTAGTGTAATCAATTTATTTGTTTATATGTTTACTTTTCTTTTGGATTAACTAATTTGATCATTTTTATGAGTTGATAAAATATCCATACTAAACCATTTCATGTAGTGAATTTTTTGTATGTAAATCTTTTATACATTAAATAAATTTAATATTTGATAATTTGATAAATCAAATAAGACTAATTACTCGGCATATCAAAATAAGTCGACAACATACATCTAATACATATCTCAACAACAAACTAATACAATTGGAAAGAAATACATAAAAAAAAAATAAAAAATACAAAGATCATGTTTAAGTCTTCCGCTCCTCTCAAGAAAAAAATGCAATGACCAATCTTGTAAATAACCATGCTTCGATCACACAAGGCTTGAAATGGTTTCGAAATCCTTTAAGATCATTCTTACAAAAATGAATTTAAAATAATTAGGTATCACGGAAGTAAAAAGAAAGAAATATATAAAAATAATATTAATTAAAAATACTTTTACAAATATATTTAATATTTTAAGAATTTAAATAAATTTATAATTAAGTTAATTGTATTATAATTTCGTATTTTGTAGGTCATGAATTATATGATCTGAAAAAAATATTATATTTCAAATTACACAATCTCACAAGTTTTTAAGATATATAATTCAAAAATAACTTCAAAAGTAAAAATCCCAAACCATAAAAGAAAAATGTAAAATTGAAACATCTACTCACCTTAGAACTTCACACTATAATGATTTCTACTTCAGCTGAATGATGTGCCAAAAATCTAACTTGTGTGAAGTCTGAAGACAAGAATACAAACCACCACTATATGTACTACTGAAACCTCCATTACTATTTAATACAACCTCCATTACTATTTAAAACAAGGACATAATAGGAATTTTCAAATTTATAGGGTATAGAAAGAACTTGTAGATTTCCAAAACAAGCAACCATGTGCAAATCTGGGTATCTGTTTTTAACTCAAAAGTGTGATGTCAGAAAAAAAAAATTCTTTCTATTACCCCACATGATACATGTACAATACTTTAAAGAAATAAATAAATGAACAGCTACGAGTCTGCATTTTTTTTTTTTAAATGTAACCATAGACGAATCAACTCATTTTTCTCATCGTAATAATAATAGTAATCATAATCTAAATATATATTATTTCATTTCAGCAAATTAAAAAAGAGTAACAGAGAAGCTTATTAAAAGCAATAAAATTAATTCCATAAGTCCATTTCAATCTAATTAATTATGCTTCCTGCTAACTAGGAGAAAGAATTACTTGCACCGCAAACAAAGCACGAAATTGATAGTTTTCTTTTTTTATTTTAATTAATAATTAGAAGTTGAATCTTCTTAAGAAAAAATAAAAAATTGAATCTTAAAATGTGAACATTGAACACCACGCATATTCCTAAGGTGGATTCTGTTCATATTAACATTGATTACATCAACTCAAAGTCAATTTTTTCATAAGCATGGTATTCGACAGACAAAGATATGGTTGGTTCATGCCAGAAAACAATGAAGCATGGTTCATGCGTTCTTTAGTTTCATTACTATTATTCATTTGCAATCACCAAGTTTAAATATTCCATATTACCTACTATAGTAACCACTCCACTTGCTTTAGTTAATATATATAGCACACACAAGTGCTTAGGATTGAAGCATAGCAAAGATGGGAACTGAACTTCGAACAGATTCCACAGACTACAGAACTGAACTTCTGTCCCCAAATATAGCTGCAGAAAATGTGTCCATGGCCAGGCAACCTTCATGGAGGATCAACATGGATGAACATCGGTTACCAGAAAGGCAAATGGAGTCTCATTTTGGCTTTGGATTCTTCATAAGGACACTAAGTATGTATATATATAAACTCATATATATGTATATATGAATGTATCAGTTGACTATTGTTTTTTAATATTCTCTTTGGGAAATTGCACTTTCTGAGATGAAATTTGCATGTTTATGATCTCAGAGAGACAAAGGAAACTTGCTGAGTATTACAAGAGGCAGGAGAGGCTTCTTAAAGGGTATCAAGAAGTGGACTCATACACTGATTTGGGCATGTTACCAGGAAATATATCAGAGGTTTTGAAATAAAAGATGAACTTTTGCTCATTTATTGACTACCCTTTTTGGGAAAAACGTGTTCATTTTCATTGAATTTGGTTTTGTTTCTAATATTTTGAAACTGATGAATGCGTTCTTCAAGTTTTGAAAATATGTAATTTTGACTGTTTTCTATCTTTCAACTTGATATCTAGTGAAAAGTAAATTACCAGGAACATTTTTCCTTAAAAGGGTGTGTTAGATGATGCATATGTGATTGGAAATTTTTGATTGTTCAGGATGAGGAGAAGGAACTTGAAAGGAGTGAGAGGGTGGCAATCTATGCATCTAACATAGGGAACATGGTGCTGTTTGTAGCAAAAGTGTATGCTTCCATTGAGAGTAGATCCCTGGCTGTTATTGCATCAACTCTGGACTCACTATTGGACCTCTTGTCAGGATTTATACTTTGGTTCACTGCTTATGCTATGAGAAAACCAAATCATCACCAATACCCTATTGGCAAGAACAGAATGCAACCTGTGGTAACTGTTTTTTATTTTTTTCATTTAGAACATTCACATTTTGGCAATACATTAATTTCTTCATATATATTTATAGTACTTCATTTAAGATCATTTTGTTGGATTGATCCTTTACCATTATTGCTTCATATATATGCAGTACCAAACATGCACGAAAAAGGAACTTGAACAAAGACTAGTTCCTTGTTATAATGACACGTTTTGGTTATCTGATATACTTGTTTTTTCTTTTCTCAATTCTTGTTGTGATATATTTGGACAGGGTATAGTTGTGTTTGCATCAGTTATGGCAACTCTGGGATTGCAAATATTGTTTGAATCAGGAAGAGAAATCATCACAAAGGTATAAATGTAAACTAGAGTGAATGAAAAAAATCATGATGGAGATTGAAAATATTTGTTGAGAAAATAAAAGAAGATTAGCATGTGTAATTAAGTAGCATTGTTTGATAGATTCTGTGTATTAACACAATGTATGGTTCATTTATGACAGGCTCAACCTGAGAGGGATCCAGTGAAAGAAAAGTGGATGATAGGGATTATGGTGACAGCCACTGTGGTAAAAGTTGCACTCTTGACTTACTGTCGCAGGTTCAAGAATGGGATAGTGAGGGCCTATGCTCAGGACCATTTCTTTGATGTCATTACAAACTCCATTGGTCTAGCCACTGCAGTTCTAGCCATCAAATTCTACTGGTGGCTTGACCCTGTTGGAGCCATCCTGGTATATGTTCTTACTTTTTTAAACATTTAATAACACTAGAGTATCTAAGATTTCAAAACCCTGTTTCAAAACCCTCTATTCGAAGATCATCTATAGTATCTAAGAAATTCTCTTATTTATTTAATTATGTGTGTTCTAGCACCTCACACCTTTATGCCATTCAGAATTTTTATTCTTTAGACAAACTCAATTCAGAGCACAAAAATTTTCATCAATGAAATTTTCATCACTTATGAGTCTCAATTCTACCACCAAGTAGCTCCTTACCTTAAATTGACTGAGACAAGTCTCTAGACAAGGTTTTGCAATTTCTCTTCAATCTTATCGCAACATGGTTTTACAGCGTCTAAAAGTGATTACTCTTTATTTACTCATGGTTTCGGTTCTTCATTGGTCATCTTGTTGGTCTATGTGGACTATATCATCCTTGTAAGTCTATATTATTCTTGTGTTGATAAACTTCAATTGACATTGAGTTCCCTATTAAAACTAAATATTATTGGTTCTCCACAATATTTCTTAGGCGTGAAAATTGCAAATCCAGCAAGGATGTCTTTTGACTCAGAAAAAATATTTTATCTTTACTTGATGATATTAGTTTTTTAGGTAGAAAATCAGCTACATTACTTAAGGGTCCCAATTTAAAACTTAGCCTGGGTACCATTTCCAGACATTACTGTTGCAGTTCAAAAGCTTAGTCAATACATGAAGAATCCCTTAACCAAACATTTAGTTGTAGTCCATTATCTGTCTTAGTACTTAAAATCCAATTTAAGTCAAGGTCCCTTTATCCCAACCAACAACATATTTCACCAGCATATCTTATGCAGTTTAGGACAACTGTTTAGATTCCGGACAATCAACTGTTGACTTTTGTGTTTTCCTGATAATTCTCTAATTTCCTGAAAGTTTGTCAAAATATTGTGTCCAAATCTTTATCACTTCATTCATGAACTTGTTTAAAAAAACTTTTGACTCTCATTATGTAAGAGCATCAAATGACTTTTATATATATATATATAAAGCTCTTTGTGCACTGCCTTCAATCATTTAATCTTTATATATCATATATTATATATAATTAGTTATTTAATTTCCAGATATTATAAATATTACCTATAATCGGTTATTTTGTTTTCTTTTCTTTTTAACTTATTGGTATGTTTACTGTATAGCTTTTATTTTTATGTAAACGATACAACTTGTTTGAATGAATTATTTTATTTTTTCTCTTTTAGTAATATTAACATGAATGGAACAATTGCAAATACATGCAGATAGCCTTATATACAATCAGTAACTGGGCAAAAACAGTGATGGAGAATGTGTGGTCACTGATTGGCAGAACAGCCCCAGCAGAATACCTTGCAAAGCTAACATACCTTTGTTGGAACCACAGCAAGGATATCACACACATAGAAACTGTGAGAGCCTACACATTTGGGTCCAATTACTTTGTGGAGGTAGACATTGTGGTGGCAGAAGGAATGTCACTTTCTCAAGCACATGACATTGGAGAGACACTTCAAGAGAAGCTTGAAAAACTCCCAGAAATTGAGAGAGCCTTCGTCCACGTTGACTTCAACACAACTAATAAACTCCAGCACAAGCCCAAGGTGGTGTAGAAAACCAACAAAACACGAAGGCCATGTTTTAAGATTGAGAACTATGGATTTGGATAGAATGTAGGTTTTATATTTTGTTTGGTAATTGTGGATTATCATTGTCCTTGTGAAACATATCTATTTTGTGAAAATTTTCTTGCAAAAATATTAATGAGGGGTAAACGAGTGGAATTTTAATGTACATTTGTTTTACTCACATTGTATTCATTATCATTAAATTAAAATTTCGTATGAATGATTTTTCTCTTTCATTTTAGTGACTAAAGTTCAGTAGTTTATCTGCTCTGTTCCTTTATTAACAGATTTATTTAATTCATTTTTTTTCTCATACCAATGTAGTTTTTTCTCGCATCAAATGCAAAGAAATACCCCAGAAAAATGGCTTATTAATCATTCCATGACTAGGACAATGATATCCATACCTTCATTTAATATACACCTATTAAACAATTTTTTTTTCTTTTTATCTCTGTCATTTTATCAAGTCATATATCCTATGAATCTATAATTTTATTTCTTTTTCTAAGTGTATTTCAGGTGTTGATAAATATTTTGGATATACATGAATCATTTTCCTTTAAAATAAAGCCAAAAGAAATAGTAAGCTGTAACTTGTTGATATGTTGGTGAGTTGAAATAAGCTACGAAAATTCAATCTAGGTTTAGAAGATATTTGATACGGAAAAATATGAGTAAGAAAAAACACCTAAAAACAAGCAAGAAAATAATTGTGATGAAATCACAAGGATATGCAATGAAAAAGTTGGCTTTTCTTTCTCCACCCTTATAATTAGTACTTGCACCCCATACTAACAACAGAAAGACGGAAATACCTAACTATTCTTTACTTCCATCGTTTCCTCTTTTCGTCGTTGCACCTCTTCCTTCCAAACCATCAGACCACACCACTGGAGGTAATCTAGTTTTGTTAACCTTCCAGATTGCTTAATAAGAAAAACTTCAAAATTGTTTAATCTGTAACATTTTAAGATTACAAAATCTAAAAATGGGATATGTATGTTTTTATAAGGTTCCAGATTGGTCACCTGGAACACTTTTCAAAATTGCCTAATCTAGAACATATTCTGGATTGATTGTTGTGGAAAAGTATATAATATATTCTGATTATTTTATATTTACAACAACCTAACCGAGTCCATAAGCAACGGAACAGTTCCTATTACTTTCCAGGCCACTGCAATATGTTTGATAAAATGCCTGAGATAAAACAAGTATCTTCTCTTACATGCATTTGATACAAGTAGTAACAACTTATGTCTCAAGTAATGCAAGTTTCGAATCTGGATAATGTAACTTAAACATATCATGCACGATGTTAGAAGAAGAATACCCACATGGCGCTAATATGCCCCCCACCCCACTAAGCAGTTACTGATGGAAGCATTGAAAGAGAATTATTCTTAAAGTGTAACCTAAAACAATTTTGTTTGTACACTACTCAACTTGAAGGTGTAATGCTGCATTGCATAGATTTAAACAGCTGAAAAGTGACAATAGTTACGACTTCTACCAAACAAATATTATATCAGTTGGAAGAGCATTTGTATAAAATCCTCGATTGTTATCTGGATTGCTTCACAGATTGACCATATAATCCCACCTTATAATTCCATACATTATCGATAGTATCTTTGACTACCTCAGTGTTATTCTTTAGTGATACCAACTGAACTGGACCACAAACACCGACAGGGACATTGTCAAAGTAGGCACCATAGTTACGCTTGAATGAGGAGATGACTAATAGTTACCAAAAGAACACCAATGCTGACATAATTAATGCCTTTAGGAGATGTGTGCTTACAGGTAAACCAATAGTGCCACTGAGTTGATTTATCTCACTTTTCCCTAATTTCAAATTGATCTAGACACGTAGGTGAATGAATGTGTTGCCCATTTTGAGTATTATAGTAATGTGGGAGTATATACATAAAATGTAGAATATATGATTTCAAATATAGTGAGCATTTCTTCTAAAAATGAGAAGTGGGTAAGAAATTTTACAGTTAGGACTTACTGTTTGCCCCTTGGATTCCCTCTTAGCCTTGCATCATGGACCAAATAGGGCTGTTTTCACAAACATCAACAGCACTGTAGAGCTTTTGATTGAATTACCTAAACACATTGCAAATTTGAGTAGTCACTGGCAACTGCTAAGTGGGGGGACAAATTAGCACCATGAAGTTCGATCAGCTGATGCAGTGATACAATAATCTCTATTCAAAGGCAAATTCCATGCACAAAGTAAGTGTTACCTCTATACCTAAGAATTCTACTGTCTGCTCCAACACACCACATATGGCCCTGCAAGTCCAAACACCCTTTCATTTCAGCCATTTCCCACACAAACTTGAAAATCCCAAGTGCCCTGTCCAACTGCTTCACACCACGCCCAACCATCTTCTCACTATCTGAAGTCAAGATTTTTCCCAACGACAAGCAAAACTTACCATCCCTTCCATTTGCATAGGCCCCACTACACATGTCTATTTCAATATCTACCACCCTTCCATAGAGGTAATACAATAATAGAGTGAATAAGCAACGAGAGGAGTGACCCAACATTTTGGAAAGCTTCTTCCTCACCAGGCTTTCTTGATGCTGAGCTTCCTTATATCCGACACTGCTGTCAACTGAAACATCCCTTATGTGCAAAAGCCCCTCCTTCATGATCTCAGCCTTAGCTACATGCAACTTCAACCTCGTTTCCTTTTTACAGCATTCAATCAGATCATTGAACATCACAAGAATATCTTCCCATTTCCGTGGGTCAGAGGAATTAACCATTCTAGAAGATGAAAGCTTCATCCATGAAGAAGATTCGGGATCCGAACAGACACCAATTTCAGTCAGAAAGTTCAAACAGCTATGAACAATTTGGCCACCCAACAAAGCATCATTGTTTAAGCCCCGAGAAGACAAACAATCCAAATCAACTGCAAAACCATTCAGAACTTCTTTAAGTGTACCAGTCCATATGCGATGCTGAGTAACCTGGGAGCAAACTTTTAGACGAACCAACTTCCTTTGTTGAGCAGAGACACTAAGAAAGTTGCTCACTTTGGTCAGTGAATCAACCACCATAGGCTCTCTTTCAGTTGCTTTACCAAAAGGGGTAAAGGATCCATGTTTTGCATTTGAAACAAAAGAGGCCACAACATGTTTCATTTTGTGCTGAACAAATGCCGACCCAACATACCCCCGTACAAGGGACTTGAAGGTACACATTTCACGCTCAATGTCATCATCAAAAAGGACTGAATTGCTCCTTACATCAATAAGTCTACCATTAACTGCATCCACATTTGCTAGTAAATGAGACAATTCTTTCACCTTGGGAAACTCATACTGATACCAATGCAGGCTGGGAGCGTCTTTTGAAGTGTGATAAAACATTGAGTTCAGGTATAAGGCTGCCAACTTGTTGGTTCTAATAAAATGGTTTCCATAGTAAAGTAGCTCCAAAAATCTACAACCCATTGTGCCAAAACTAAGAGTCACCTTCGAATTTCCAAGCAAGTAAAAAAAGAGTCAAATGACTGTGTAAGTATATGCACGTGTTTTCTTTCAAGCTTTCTAACAAACATATTGCAGTGGCCCTGAAAAGTAAGACGAACAAGGAACACTTCCATGAGTATGTACCACAGACACGTTTTGTAACCATAATATAATATAAGAGAGCAGTGTGATAAAGAGTGGTGAAGGTGTGATTATTAGCAATCAGCTATATCAGACACTTTAATCTTTGGAAGAAATAAACTAGGGCTGGTGAATGGGGAAGAATCATTCTACGACGAAGTATATGTGAAAAATGAGAGATAGATGGAAATAAGATGGAGTGTTAACCAGATGAAAATAATTTAAAAGCTTTACAGTAAATTTTATACATCTTTTCATTTTTTACTGTTTATATTTTCAACCAACCACTTTAATTTTTATTTTAATTACATATTTTTACATAAAATAGAGGGTGAGAGGAAACAAAGGGATGAAAGGAAAATAAGAGAAGGTGAATTATTGAAAAGAGACTGATAGTGCATAAATATTAAGAATAGATCAAGTAAGAATAGTAGACTCATGGACCTTAGGAGTTAAACATGTATTGTTCTTCATGTTGACAAGAACAAAGCTCCATTTCAACTCCAAGTCATTATTATTACGCAATAAAACTTCATTCGCATCAAACAAATGGTGTAACAACTATTTAATTAATCAATGTTAAAAAATTAAACATGATTAAACAAATTTCAAAACAAACAAGTTGTGTGCAAATAAAATTTATTTTGATTCAAACAAATTTCACATCTTATTCTAATATATTTGATAATGAACATATAAAACAATAATCTATTTTAAGTAATATTTGATTTTAATTGTTTGTTAGCTCAATTAAGCTTTACATTTTAAACTACTTAAAATATTGTTCATAAAGTATAACATTAGGAAATCATTGGAAATGAATTGGCAAAAAAGAAAGAGTTTTTAGCAGCATAATTTTGGCTCCAGCTCAACCTACTTCCAACCCAAACCATGCAGCAAAGAAAACAGACGAAAAATGAAAATAGACTAAGGATTTACCATCACTAATCTTCAAGAAAAATTCTCAATTCCAAATGCAATATCCGAATACTAAAAAAAGGGAAGAATGTCACTTAAAGCACTAGAGCTCCAACTGTTTGCAGCCACTCCTAGCAATCCTGCAACCGAAGAACATCAATTCAAAGTCAAAACAAAAACTCCATTAATCTCAATCAGAAGTTAGCCTCCAAACTCAAAAATTAGCACCCAACATGTAACAATCAAACAAACAATACCCAACAAGGTAATGCTTTAAAAAATAAAATCTTTATCCATTTTGCAAGTTCTTTTCTGTGACCCAGATGAGCGATTTGATTCCACCCAACACAGGAATAAAAGGGACCAAACAAAAGCAAGAGGGGTTAGGAGGGTGACCTTGGCGAGGCTACAAGCAAAGCGATACATTATGCGAATGTGGAATGAAAAGAGAAGGTAGAGAAAATGCAGCAATAAAACACCAAATGCAAATGCAAAATGAAAGAATGAAGAGGGTGCGCGTGGTGTTTATGAAATTGCAAGTCTTTTTATTGTTAATTTGAAATTCAATCACTCTTTGATAAATTGTAATACTAAAAGCAGACATTGGGAATTCGGTAAAACCCAACGCACAATAAATAAAAGGGAAGAGATGAATGGTACCAAGCAAACCACACGCAATTCAGCTTCGGCAGTGACAGAGTGAAGAAACCCAGTGCTTCAGATTGATGAGGAGGATGAAGCGAAGAACCACAGTGGAGGGAAAATAGCAGCATTGTCTTCTCTGTTCAGTTCAAGATGATTGCAGATGGACGAAAAAAACCTATAATCTTTATTTAATTAAATAATATTGATAGAACTCGTGTCTAATTATAAATTACATTAACTTTTTATGGGGCTTTTTTCTAATTAAATAAAACGTATATTTAACATCATTCACACTATTTATGCTTAATATATATATATATTAAACTAGAGCCCGACAAATTTATACTGTGAAATACTGTTATAACATCCATATTTTTTCCTTTATGATTTCATCATATTTTTGAATTGTCATTTATGAAAAAAAAAATCAAATATGCCTTTTCTATTGCTTTTCTATATTAATTACACTAGTAATTTATTAACGAAGATCGTATAAGAATGCGACACATATAAGATACTCTAGATTTTTGTATTTCTTTTATGATTATATTCACTTGTAGAAAGTTCTTTTTCTTATAAACTTTTTTATTTTCATTTTAATTTCATGTTTATTTTAAGATATATTTTCAAATTAAATTAGAATTCCCAAAATATATTTAAAATGTTTCTTTGGTATATTTTTTACAATCATCTTAATCGGTTAAATATTTACTAAAAATATCATCATTTATTTTGTCACTTAGCAATTAAGCATATCTAACTTAACTTAGATTGGCAAGAAATATTTAGTTTAAAAAACTATTTTTTTATATTTTCTTTAATTTTAAAAGAGTTTTTAAAAAGTAAAGTAAAGTATAGAGGAGTTGCTGAATTGGAGATGATTTTGAATTTATCATAAGTAATTTTGTATATATTAGTGTTTTAAGTTTTTTTCATCATTTTTTATAAATAAATATTAAGAAGGATGTTATCATTGTAAGATGAAGTTTTTAAAACTTATACACATTGTTTGAATTATTGCAAGTGATTCTTAAGAGATTGTCAAAATAAAGTCACACCTCAATTTGAATAAGGGAAACTAATATTTTAATGTTTAAATATACGAAGGTTGTGTCAGTTATATAAAATATATAAGGTTGAATGGTATATGAATATTTGAATGAATCTTTGAATTTAGTATTGGTGTATTGTTAACGTTGTTAGTGAGATTGGAGAAGGAGAATATTTGATTTGGTTACAAATCAATGTGAATTTGTGTTGCTAGGTTGTTTAGGCTTATTCATAGGCTAAATATCGCCTGGGCAACATGTAGCAGCTAAGGCTAGAACCAAGTGATGTGTAATCATTGCACTAATCGCCTTACGTCGCTTAAGCGATGGGCTAGTCATTCAAGTGACATGATGTATAGCTCAAGTAAGGGCTTGTAACGTGAGCGAGAGAAATGCTGAAATGATCATCTCTTATTTGAAAGAATATCACTCAATCGTTGGAAAGGGTGCTTAAGTGATATGTTTGGTGACTTTAGTATTATGTTAGATGCTTAGTGTGGTTAAGGTAGTGAATAATTGAACATGTGATAATGCTTAATATGTGGTTTGGACGCTCAAGTTAGGGGTGCTCAAGTTATGGATTGGGTGCTTAAGCTACGAAAGACAGTGGAATAATTCTCTAGAACTTGTTGGATTTCTTCCAACAAGAGGACATTGGTCAAACGTGTAGGTGCAATTGGCTCAGGGAGAGGGGTTTGAATGGAGTTTGAGACTTTTTTTCACAATGATTGAAAAATAGATTTTCAAGTAGGCCATCTAATGGATTGTCTAACGGATCGTCTAGTATAAATTTGTTTGTAAGATCGTCTAACAAATTGTCAAACAATAAAAATCAAAGCATGAGTAACAACCTGAGTAACCTGAGATCAACACACGAGTATTTATCCTAGTTCACCCAAACCCAAGTTATATCTAGCCTCCTTAAGCATTTGCTTAAGAGCTTACAAACCAATACACTTAGTTATAATAAGTATTATCACCTCTCCAAGTTACAACAAGTATTCTTATCTCTTCAGGTTACAACGAGTACTTTTACCTTTGTAGGTTACACCTTATTAACCTGCATAAGAAAAGCTCACAAGGGCATAACTTCTCAATATGAATAGTTACAATGGTTTAACACTCAACCCAATTCATAACTTGATTAGACGCTCACTATAACTCTCATATCTTTAGTAAAATCACTCAAATGGCTTGTCTTGTTCCACTCACCATTTTTCACCTTTAATCTCTTCATTTAACTTTTTGAATTTGTCCTTTGATACTTGAATAAGTTAATTTTGGATTTTGCAATCTCCTTGTATCTTCATCTTTTTTGTGATAGACTCTCAAAATAGAAAACTTGAATTTGTAATCTTCCAATTTGTTTTTCGTTTGAATTTTTTTAAGAAATTAATTCAAAAATATTTGTAATGTAGATTAGTAAAAACAAATCAAAACAATAAGAAAAATATTTTCATTCCAAAGAATGTGTGATTTTAAAACAAAATACTTGAGATTTCTTAAGCAAATAAGTGGTCATTAGAGGGAGGAGAGACTTAGAAGGTTGTTGCTCTCAAGTTGCATTTCGCTCAAGCAATAATTGTGTTGCTCAAAATAAAGGTTGTCTTATTAAAGTTGATGACCTCGCTCAAGCGATAGTTTGTTGGATTGAAAATGATGTTATGTCACGTTTGATGTTATTTTTCATGTTGTGATGTATGCCTTTATGCAAGTTCATGGTGATGATATAATGTATAAAGGGTGATATAATGCCTTTATACAAGTTTATACAAGTTTCTATATACACATTTATCCTTTTTATGAGTTCTATGGAATTGGAGTTTGTTTTTGCGTTGAGCAAGTTAAACATGTAAGAAAAACTAGTTTAGTTTTCAATATTAATTTAGTTTAGACAATCTGAGAGTAACATGATCACGTTATTTTGAAATTCTTACAGGAATGGGTGTATTTTTTTTTTATTTAAATAAGATTTATCTTGAATTGATGTATTGATTGATTTGTGATTTGAATGAGTTTATCTTAAATTGATGTATTTATTGATTTGTGATTTAAATTAGTTAACTTTGACATAACTCTATTTTGTTTTGAATGCTTTGAAATGTCATATGTATGTATTATAATCAAATTGTTGAGACTTAAATTATGTTTATCAAGTACATGTACAATTAGCTTGGTAGTAAATGCATTGTGCTACCTCGACATCGAAAGCTTTGGTTTGACTCTGATATGTGTCAAGCGTTAACCTCTTATGAAATTTATTTATCATGGTTTAGAGTATTCCAATTTTTTTTTTGTTCTTATTCGAGTAAATAATTTTGTAAGAAATATTCTAAGTTTATTGTCTTGTCATCGCATTTGTTAATTATGATAGTTACTTCTTGTCAAAGGATACGTTAAGACTTTGGATGATCTTTCCACAAGAACATCTCCCGATTATTAAACATCTTCAGTTTAATTAACCTCATGCCTTGCATCTTTTAAGTTTTATTGTTCCTTAGAAGAACCATTCTTCTTTCTTTTAGTTCTAAGGTTTCAGAGAACTTCTTCACATAACACATGTGATAAGTGCACCCTGAGTCCATGATCAAACTTCTCTATGTATAAGACGCATTTGCCTCCAACAACCCATAGACTCACAACCATTAGACATTATCACAACATTAACAAATTCCTTCTTGAAATGAGAAATGAGATTGTTTGCTTCTATCATTTATCTTATTCTTTGGATAATTCGACTTGAAGTAACCCTTTTTATGGAAGTTAAAACACTTTATATCTACCTTGTCATTAGATGAATACTTTGATGGCTTCTTCCCCTTCTCCTCATTTCTTCTTCTTAATTATTGTCTTTGAAACATTCAGACTTAACCCACCATCGTCTGCTTTAAACTCTTAAAGCTCATGTAGCTTCTTAGTCCTAATTAAGGTCTGCACCTCTTCCAATGTAGAGGTTTGTTCCTTCACAAATGACAATGTGTCCTTAAAATACTAAAACTTCGTGGCAAGAGGCTAAGAAGCAATAAAGCCTTGTTTTCACCTCCAACTTCACTTATATGCTTTCTAGATCATCCAAAATCTTGTTTAAATCTATTAGCTCCTCTACCATTTGTTCTTGACTTGATCATCCTGAACGAAAATAATTGTTGCTTCAAACAAAGTTTATATGACAAAGATTTAGTTATATACAATAACTCAAGTTTCATCCATATCAATACAATAATTTTTTCCTTAAAGATTTCCCTTAATGCTTTATCACCAAGACATAAAATTATGGTGGTACTGAATTTATTGATCATGTTAGCTTTTCCTCTTTGAAACGGAAATGCTAGCATGCTTGCCTCACCCCTTAAAGCATGAACACAACTGTGTTGTATCAATATAACCTTTATGTTGCTTCTCCATAATCCAAGATTGTTCTTCCTGTAAAACTTTTTGATGTTAAACTTGAAGACCATGTTTTCAACTTCTTCACTTTCTTTTTATTGTCTTCACAGACAACATAAATTGTTGGATTCGGAACAATAACAAGCAAGAAACACAAGAATAAGATTGAAAGAAAATACATTTTATTCATTATAAGGTTCTATATTAAAAATTGTTCACAAGATATTATTGTCTATACACATAAAGTTTTCTATGTACAGAAGCTAGGAAACGAAATAACATAAAATCGTTAAAAGAATGAAGCCTAAACATTGTTAATAAATGTGTCAAACGATAAATATGTATTAAATGATTTTTTCATATAATTCTACTAATAGACGATTTTATGTATTATTCAATAAACACATTATTTAAGATCTAATCATTATTAGTATTTGAATATTATTATGTTGTATGATGAAGTGCTGTATTTATATTTATAACTATAATTCTTTTTAAAAAATTTGAATTAGAAAATAAAGACGTATATAGTTTTTTTAGGGAAAGGTAGTTTATAGGTTTCTTCTAATGTGCCTAGAAAACAGCATATATATAGTCTCAATTATCTAGAAAACAACATCTATATACATATATCTCACGTATTACATGCTTTACGTGGGAAGATCTAATTTATATTTATAGGCCTCTTCTACTTCATTTAGGAATGACAATTACTAATATATAATGATTTAGTTCATATTCTTTTTTCATCTAGAACATTATGGATTTCTTATTACATCTTTTATTTTTTAAGAAAGTAAAAAACATATTTTAACTTTTATGTAAAAAGTTAAAGGTGTGTTTTAAGAGGCAGTATATAAATCTTAATTCAGAGAGAATGTTATTATAGTAATGAAGGCTTAGTGAGATAATTGAAGTTTGTTAATTTTAATTATAAAATTATTTATGAACCTGATAAAGTGAAGAGAGAATTATAAAGATAATGTGATGAAAGAAGACACCACCCTTAGATGATAATATGTAATAGGAAAGTTTTAACCAAAAGCTTATATTGTGTTGTGATATAATATAATATTTTTTAGACTCTTATGGAATTGGAAACAAGAATGTTAAACAAGATCATTTCAACAGAAATAAAAGTGCTTCTAGCCAGAATAACATGTGTGTTATTTAGATACAAACAACCAAAAGCTATCTTAAAGCCAATTTTTAACACTTAGCCTTTTTAAAATGGTGGCAAAACTTCTTATAATTTAATAATTCAAGAAATAAGAAATTGAAGAGTCATTTTCTCTCCATTTGGCCAAAGTAGTATGAACGTCTTTTTCTTAGAATCTTAAACGAATTTTTTTATTAATTTTTCAAGTGATACAATAATCACCTTATAATGTTTTTCCATGCTTTTCATTTATTTGTTACTTATTCATGTAATAAGCTAAGAGTTTATGAAAATGATATGATTTTCGCACTTATTAATGTGGTTTTCTTTTGCGTTTCTAGTCAATTTCTATCAAATATTTATTTTTTTCTTTATATCTATATACTGTATTTTATTAATTTTATAAATAATTCTAAATGTGTTTCTACCCATTTCTATATTTATGTGTTTTTGATAAATTTTTTATAATTTAATTTAGAAAATTTCTAAATAAAGCACAAAATTTACTTTATTTTTAGACTATTAAAATTAAAAATTATAGTTTATCTTTATGTGAAATCCATTAATTGTCTATATATTAAAAAGTAAGTATTTGAAATTGTGCTTATTAATATATAATGCCATTAATGGATATTAAGAACCAAATTAGTAATTTTGAAATTTAAAATGATGAAAAACAAAGAAAACTATTTACAGAAATTAAAACTAAAATTCACAAATTATATAAGGAATCAAACAAATATTTTACATTTTATAAAATAAAAAACAGAAAAACAACTTGCATCAAAATCAAAACTCTCTCACTTTATGGAAATTAACAAAATTATATATAAAGTTAAAGGAAAAAAATTATAAATAATGCTTCAAAGTTTTAAATTAATAACATCAGTATATATTTTTTAATTATTTTATAAATTTCAATCATTATCCCAAACATACATAACTACACATATTTTTTCTTACAAAATAACTGAAATTTTAGAATTTTTCCTACTCCTCTCCACAGACAAAAGAAAAGATAAATAAAAGAAATGTAAAGACCCGACCCGACCCGACCCTACCCGACCCTACCCGTGTTAGGATCCATCGCAATCACGTTGAATAACCCAAATAGCTTTTCTCAGTGGCGCAATTCTGAGTACAAGTTCAGCGTTAGAACACCGTAGTCATCACTTTCAACAAGAAAAATATACGAAGAATTTTAATTGCTCACTGCAATTGAATGAAAGACGAAGAATGGATCAATCACAGAATCAACGAGCAGCCACATCGACAACACCGTCTCGCTCTTTTCAGTTCCACCCTGCTCGTGGCCCCATTCTTGATCTCTTCAACCTCTACTTAGGACTCGGCGTATTTTCTCTTCCTCTCCTCCTCTTCTTCTTCTTCTTCTTCTTCTATTTTTCGTTGTTTTTCTTTCTCACTCTCACTTCTTTTCGTTTTCACAGCGAAATAGCCGCCAGAAACCCGACGACTCACTTCGCGACCCGCCGTAAGTTCTCTCGCTGCAATTTTTACGTTTCTTTTTAAATTTGCTGCTGGAACTTTGACTGTTTAATTTGCGCCTGTGATTTCTGACATGAAGAACTGGTTTCAGTTAGTTCTTTATGCAAATGTGCTTATAGTTTTTTAGATATTGCAATGTTCCAATGCTTTTTTATTCTAAATCTACAGAATAATAATTGTCGTAATTATTATAGTTTTTACAGCGTTTTTTTTTTTTTTCTTGAATTACTTATTGTACTCAGTTCTGAATGATTATTTTCCATTTCAGTTTTTACTTTTTTTAAATTTTCCAAGGTAGGTGAATAAGAAATGTGTGAAAATTTTCGCATGATTTTTACAATATTTAGGGCTCATTAGATAAACTTGTTCAAAAACACATTTTTTGCAATATTTTGGGTATGAGTAGATGAACTTCTTCAAAGAAGAAAGGTTGAATTATACTTGCCCATAAGTTAAAGTTAACTTATTAGCAAGCTAATTTATAGAAATTTTATCACATTAACTTTTTTAGGAGATGATTTTTAACTAAAATTTTCTTGTGGAAGAAACTTATTTAATTATTTTTCTTATTTTGTCCTCCAAGAATACGCATAATGATGTTGTTGGGTGTGTGATATGTTTTGGGTTTGTGTGTTTCAGCTGCTTACATTTTCAAAGTTGGAATAATTAATTTCAGGAACAAGACTCAAAAACGTGTACACGCACTTAATCGGGAGCTTCCTCCACCAAATGAGCAATTCATTCTAGACTTTGAGCAACTCCAGAGCCAGTTTACTGTGAGTTTGAAATTATACGGTGCAATTTTTGTTGTGTTGGCTTCGATTTGTCTTAATTTAATGGGGAACATGGCATTTTATTTTATTTCAGAAGGATTGAGTGACTAATAGTTTGTCCATAAGCGTGACTTACTACAAAATTTGTGGCGTTGATTGATTTGTGCGATTGACGTTGCCATGTGGTAAAAACTTGGTTGATGTTGTTTATTTGTTGATTATGAGTTTTCCTTTCAGGACCAAGACCAATTACGTTCTGTTACAGAAGCAATTCTTATATCCCTAGTAGTGCAGTGTAGTGGCCATGGACCAAGGGCAGACTTTCTTCTTTTTGTTTTACGGAGCTTATGTGGTATTGGATGCATTAATTGGGACTCCCTTCTGCAGTCCCTTCTTTCTTCAGTTTCTTCTGCAGAATTGCCTGTTGGTCAACTGAGTCAAGCAGTGCCAACTGTTTCCCCATCGAGCTTATCACAGACAGGAATGCTGCCGCCTCCAAGCACGATTGCTAATTCTTCTAATTTTCAGTCTTCAAATCCTGCATCTCCTTTGACATCTGTTCATGCTATTGGCTCCCCTGCGCAGACAACAATTGAATCATTATCATGTGCAGCCATGTCTCCTGTAAAATCATCCGATATTTCCTCTGCTGGACAACAATCTAAACTAAGAGGCAGTTCATCTGTTAGAAATAATGATATCAGTAATAGTAGCCTTCGTCAGCTATGTTGCAAGATTATTTTAATTGGTCTTGAGTTCAGCTTAAAACCAGTGACTTATGCGGAAATCTTCAACCATATGCTGAATTGGTTAGTGAATTGGGACCAGAGGCAACAGGGAATGGAGGAATCTGATGTAATAAAATCTTGGAGACCTGACAAAGCCGTAATTGCATGGCTACACAGTTGTTTGGATGTGATTTGGCTTTTAGTTGACGAGGGAAAATGTCGGGTACCCTTTTATGAATTGTTACGTAGTGATCTACAATTCATAGAGAATATTCCTGACGATGAAGCACTGTTCACTCTTATCTTGGAGATCCATAGGAGACGAGATATGATGGCTATGCACATGCAAATGTTAGATCAGCATCTTCATTGCCCTACATTTGGGACTCATCGGATCCTGAGTCAGACGACACCTGTTTCAGGTGAAACCCACATGCGACTATCACCAATTACATATTCAAGTGTACTTGGAGAACCATTGCACGGAGAGGTGATGAATCTTATTTCCATTTCAAGATGTTCATTAATGATGTATGAACATGTTTTTAAATACTAAGTACTATGATAATAGTCAGTATTATGTTCAGGAACATTATCAGAGTAAGTTAAGCATTGAAGCGTATGCTATTAAGTACATGACTGATGTCTTTGATAACTTGCTTAACTCATGATATCTTGTAATTCGGACAATATAGATACTTATAAAAACGCTTTCCATCTCTAGTTGAAAAGATAAATGTGATGATTGTTTTATGCTCCATTACTTGTACTGAAATTTTAACTATAATATTCTGAGGCATTGGTAGTTAGGAAGTAACCACTTACTCAACCAAGAGTGGCGTACCAAATAGTAAATTTACTGAAAACCTGTTCCAAATAAGGGCCTAGGAATGCTTATCATAGTTCCAATGAATTTAATTTCAATTATTACTGAGTGTATGCTGTCCATTTGGCGATAGAACAAAAGTTTCCCATTTCATTGTCTTTATTTTGCTATGCTGGTTTTATTGAGTTGTATTGTAGTTCCCCCCCGCCCCCCATATTGTTCCTGTTATAATTATATAAATAAGGAACATATCTTGTATAATAAAGAACATCTAGATTATATATGTATTATTAGTAACATTTTTATTGATTCCCGTATCATATCTATATTAAGTATATCAAATTTCCTCTATTTATTGCATTGATTCCATTTTCTCAACACAATAAAGTATCTGTGCTGTCTTAGAAATAGACAGTTTGAGCTCAATGTCTCTTCTCTTTCCTGAAGCTGTTGATTTAGGGCATTCCCTCAGTTTAAATCTACTTTTGAATTTTTCTTACCGATTTTGTGACTACTATTTGATTAGTGCTGTTAGATTTAAGTAAAAAATTATGAGGATTGTCTGTTCTTAACCTCGATTTATTCATTGAGATCATATATTTTATTTGAAAATGCTTTTGGTATGTGGCTGGTTGTGACATCCATCGACTAGCATAGGTTTTTTGAACCAGCATGAGTTGTCTATACTTCCATGCATGATAACTTCAGTATGAAGTATGGTTCTGTATTTTAGTTTTTTAGAAGGGGTACAGAGCTGTGAATCTCAAAACTGATAATTTGATGGCTATTGTGTGCTGAACTTCCTCGTTCCTGAAAGAGTTAGATGGTTTCACACAAGTTCTTAAATTGTGAAATATCAATTGGAGCTGTAGACTTAATTGATGTGCAATAGTGATGCTTTGCTATATGGCTTGATCTATTGTGAGTTCTATCCTCTGGCAATCATATTGTCATTAGATTTGTAAATGCTTATATGTTTATTATTTGTTTTTATGCATGACTTCACGTCCTTAACATGTAATAGCTATATTGGTTTTGATTCATCTATCGTGTCTAGACATTTGCTAATAATTTATTTCTACAATTCATTATGTATTTGTGATTGATGGCATCTTTTCACCTGCATTCTCTTAACTATTTCATTATTTTTGTTTATATGATTAATTCTCGTGGAAAGTCCAGTGACTTTTCTCTTAATTAAATTCTTCTAGTTTCCTGTCTAATATTATATTTTATTGGAATGTATTTTCATAGTTTTACGTTTATTTCTTTTAATTACTTGAACGTAGTTGACAAGTATGCAAATATTGTTTCTAACATACTAACATCTACCTAAGCTATTTTACGCTTGATGAGAGGTTGTCCTGGATTGGTAATTTTGTCACTTAATGCTGTCTATAGGATATTGCATCCTCTATTCAGAAGGGAAGTTTGGACTGGGAAAGAGCTGTACGTTGTATAAGGCATGCTCTTCGTACCACACCATCACCTGATTGGTGGAGACGTGTGCTGGTGCTGGCGCCTTGCTATAGGCCTTCATCTCAAATGCCTACTGCTGGTGCTGTATTTTCTTCGGAGATGATCTGCGAAGCAACTATTGATAGAATTGTTGAACTGTTGAAAATGACAAATTCAGGCAATAATCTTTTTTCTTGCTCTTTATACGTGTGTGTGTGTGTATTAGCTGTGTTGTATCATAGAGTGCTTGTTAGGCTTTGGTGGATAGATAATTAGATTTAAATTTCACTGTGTTGCTATGAATTAGTCTTAAAATAAGTTTAGAAAAGGGCTGTACCTGTGTTTTGTACACTCACTAATCTCCATTTTTTGGGTAGATGTCTATGCTTAAAACAGGCAATGATCCATGATACTTGCAATCCCCATTGGTAAATGAGTACCAACAAACTTTTATTAGTTGTAAAAAATCTTAATTCAATACCACTGAATTGCGGTGCCATCCTTAAAAATCTTAATTATCTTAATTGAATACCATTAGACTTATTCACATCACTTGAAAGTTTTGATTAGCTCATAGAGCCTTTGTTATAAAAGGAAAAGTCTCTTTTAAAATGCTTTGAAATAATAATCCACAGTGTCCCCTCAGGTTTCCTCTTGACCCTTTTATGTTTTATTTTTTCGGGAGTTTTTGGAGAATTTCCTGTTTCTTCATTTTCACCCTTTCCCTTTAATGAAATATGTTCTTCCATAAAAAAGTGATTATGTGGAAATGGGTTTAATTAGTTGGAGCATTTGGTTGGATAGGAGTTCCTTATTTTCATACTGTCTTTTCTCTTTCAGATTTTGTTCTTAGATTATTTTTTGGCCTCTCTCTGATGCTATGCTGATGCTTGCTGCAAGAGATTGGACAGCTCTGTGCTAGTTTGTTTGCCTATTTTCTTTTAGCCTTTTCTAATTAGGAGTATTTTTGTGTCTTGATCTTCTCCACTGTATGATATATTTGCTCTCCTCTTCTAAATTTTAACAATATAATCTTCATTTATCCCAAAATGAAAATGATTGATTTTAGGGAAACTTTTGTTATCATATTCCAAAGCTGATTCTGCACATATCTTGCAGAGATAAATTGCTGGCAGGATTGGTTGGTCTTCTCTGATATTTTCTATTTTCTTATTAAAAGTGGGTGCATTGATTTTGTTGATTTTGTGGACAAGCTGGTTTCACGACTTACTGAGGGTGATCATCATATACTTAAGACAAATCATGTGACCTGGTTGCTTGCACAGATAATTCGAATTGAGCAAGTCATGAATGCTCTGAATTCTGATCCCAGAAAGGTAGTAATTAAATTTAAAACCTTGTTATTTTACCTTGCTTCCATTATGGTCAAACAGTAAATTGTAGCTCTACTTTTTTTGTCATCCAAACATAAATCCCTTTTTTTTCCAAAACGTTTTCTAATGTTCTATAAAATACTCATTTTTTCTGGCCTCCAAGTTCTTATCAAGAAATGGATATTTTTCTTCATATCCAGATTTTCGAATTTTATATCCATTATATTTATAATAAGAAATATAAGGATCATATCTGTATTTTTCTAGGATCGTATCTTTATTATTCTAGGATCTTATCTTTATTATTAAAGAATATCAAATCTCCTCTTTTAATTGTATTTATTTCTTCTGAATGTAAATAAACTATTTGTGCTGTCTCGGAAAAACACTGTGCAAGCTCGATGCTTCTCTTTATCTTTATTGTTTAGCAACAATAATACTGGGTTGGTGTGTTATAGAAGTTTTATATTATGTTGTGCTAGGAAAACTGTAGTTGATGTGTAATATGACACTGCATGGTAGGTGGAGACAACCAGAAAGATTTTATCATTCCATAGAGAAGACAGAAGTTCGGATCCTAATAATTCTCAAAGTATCTTGCTTGACTTTGTGAGCAGCTGTCAAAATTTACGTATTTGGTCACTGAATTCATCAACCAGGGAATATCTGAACAATGAACAGCTTCAAAAAGGAAAACAAATAGATGAATGGTGGAGACAAGCGAGCAAAGGTACACCAAAAGACGATTATTTCATTGTTAATTCACTAAATAGTTCTTTTGCTGTTTATTTGTAAGGTTTATTTTGAAATGTCGTAAAAACGTGCAGTTTTCTTCTTTTTCATAAAAGTTGATATGCCCTGCTGTGCTATCTTGTAAAATTTCCATGCTCACAAACATGTGGAAAAGATTATGTATGCTTCTTATCTTTCTCATCTACCTTGAATATCTTTGTTTTTCCCCTTAGCTACTAGCTACTAAATATTGTAATATAGTGTATAGAAATGGGGCTTGTAGTTAGTGTTTCAATAACTGCATTCATGGGCTGATAATGCGTATAAAATTGAAGTAGTTGTGCGATCACACTTAGAAAGTAAAAGCACCTTTATATTTCTGTATATTTATAATACAAGCTTTAGTCACCCTTTTATAGGGTATACAACTAAACCTATTAGGGGAAAATGGAAAACAAACATTGGTGGTAAATAGGAACACTGTCTGGAAAAAACTAGACCTTATATTGCAACAGAATGTAAGATTGATGTCTTAAATTTTCAATTATTTGTTGGATATTTTTGAATTGCTTTGTTCAGCTGGCATTGGGGTTGCTAGAAGATAGGTGATCAAACAGATATTCATATAATAGTTATTGAGTGGAAAAGAAGAAAAAGAATTAGTGAGGGTGGATGGTGTTGAACCAATAGGAAATAGAAATAAAAAAATTAAAAATAAAAGAGGATTTGCAGTGGAAGTAGAGGTGGCTGTGGTGACATGACAGTGACTGCAGGACAGCAGGAAGTCGGCAGTGCAACAGCGGAGGTGCTTTAGTGAGACCGCAGTGCTGGAACCACAGGAGGCTGCGTGTTAACAAGAGGATACTGTTGGTGGGGTGTGTGAGGCTGATATTGGGTGCCTTTGGTTTATTTTCTGATGTAGTTGTTTGGGTTTGGGTATATGGACCAACCCTTTGTTTTATAAAGAATCAGTATTCAGCAGACCTAGCATTAGCCCAAAAATAGAAACAAAAGAGAATCTAATTTGGGTTTTAAGTGCCTCAAGTCAGGTTGATTGGACTGACCCAAGACTCCTTTTCCTTCCTTGCACAGACTAATGTTGTGCAATTCGTCATTTCCGCCATGGCTGCATTGAACCGCCACTTTGTGATGCCCAAAGTGGCTGCTATTGCCGTCATGCGAAACCTGATTCGCCACTGCCATGTTGTGGCAGCCGGCAGAAAGTCTGTCACCGAAATCTGCCATGGCCTTTTGTCAATAACATTGGTGCCATGTGCAGAAGAAAGAAACCGAGAAGGATTATAATGAATTTCGTGTGTTGTGATGTACACACAAGCATTGATATTAATAATGAAGATATACAATAGTAAGGAACAAAATAATATCTAATAATGGGAAATATTTGCCATATCTCCCTATTTAATGAATCAAGCTATATCTCTAACATAATCAAATCATATTTCTGACATAATCAAATCATATACTTAACAAGATCTATTTATAGAACTGATGTGAAGAGAGTGCTGTCAAAGGACAGTTGTAACACTACAACAGACTGAAAAAATACAGTAACTACCTGAGTGTTAGATTTAACAAACTGCCTCAGCTAATTTGTTTTAACAAAAAATCTACCTTTAACAAACTAACTCTTACAATGTTCACCACTCCCACGAACTCAAGGTGGTTGAGCTAAGATGGAAGCCATTCACTTTGAGCTTGTTCTAAGAAACAAAAATCGAATAATTTATTTATAATACTTCTGAAGTTTTGAATTTATTTGCTGAAAATATTGACAGTCACTAGAACATTCTAGCTATATTTTTGGATGTTTGACAACTTCAGGGGTATCGTCAAAGCCTTAATCTCCCTTAGATTAAGTATTCTAATACCGCCCGAGAGAAAGCAATATTTTATTTTATTTTTAATTTAACCCTAAACAACAATTAAATGCTCCTATTTCCATCCGTTCTATACTCTTTATAATATTTGGCATTGGCAGTTTTCTGAAATATTGTTCTGTTTGTAGTTAAATGATTATTTTAGTGTTTGTTTGATTGCATTATTATAACATACACTTGATTTTAGGGGACAGAATGATGGATTATATGAATATGGATGAGCGCTCAATAGGGATGTTTTGGGTTGTGACCTACACAATGGCACAACCTGCTTGTGAAACGGTAATGAATTGGTTAAATTCTGCCGGAGTTGCTGACTTACTGCCAGGAACAAATTTGCCCGGAGAGAGATTAGTGGCAACGCGTGAAGTGAGCCCACTGCCCATGTCATTGTTATCTGGATTTTCGATAAACTTGTGTGTGAAGTTGTCTTATCAAATGGAAGATTCTCTATTTTCTGGGCAGGTTATTTCCCCTTCTCTCTACCTCATGTTAAGATTCATTTACCAGTATGATTCTCTGCTCAATACTTTTTTAATTAAACAAGTATGCGCTAGCAACACCATGCTATTTGCAATCCCAACTAACTTAACACGCCAGATAACATCAATCACTTGTAGCATATTCAAATATCATTGATCACAGATGCAAAATACATGATATTGGGCCAAACGAAACGATCAACAAAAAAGTAAACAAACTTATAAAAAGGTAAATGATATCTGTCTCTAAAGAAATCAATACTAAGAAAGGATGACATAGCATCCCAACAATTATTAATTTGATATCAAATACCTTGTGCTGCAAGCAAGTCAACTTCATGAAATGTTGCCCAATTAAGAATGGGATGATCATCCAAAAACCAACTCATTCCCCTCATCTTCGTCATCATTTTCATTCACCTCCAATAACCACTCATTGTCATTAAGTACAATAGGATCAATTTCATTTCTAATATTATATCTTTGGGCAAGTTGTTTGTTATACTTGATGTAAACTAAATCATGCAATTCTTTTTGTGGTCAAGCCTATTTCTTACTTTTTAGTGAATCTGCATTATGACTAAATAAAGTAATAATTATTTTTTTCCTAATTTGTAAGAATATAACAATGAAACGAGGCATGAACACCAATTATTACAGGTTCAGATACGCTCCAATTGTGTTCACATCTTGATGAGTTACATGTCAAGCTTAAGATCTTGATTGCTAGCCTTTGTAGATTTGAAGCTGTAAGACCGTAATTATTCTACCTTTGAGTTATAAAAACAGATAAAGTAACTTAATTCATGTATTATAACTTAAGTTAATTTAGAATAGTTGGAATTGTTAGGCATCTCACCAGGAGCTACAGTCTTTCTTGATTCTTTGGCAAAGTCATCCACAAATCGTCCACTTCCACTTTTATAAAGAGGCAACTCAGTTAGAATTTCTTCAAGCATACAATCCATTAGTTACCTCTAAATCATATTCCATGCCAGGATTAGAGTAATATAATTCTGGATTCAAAAGGTGATTAGCTGCATGCAATGGACAATGAAGCTGACAAGTCCATCTATTATCAATGATTGTAAATACATCCTTGTTTTTACTTTCATTGTTATTGAAAGACTTCATAATGGTTTCTTTGGCCTTCTCCATTGCTTAATAGATATCCCATTGCAGCTTTTCTTTCCCTATGTACAAGACGAAGTACACGAACAAGTTAGCCGTGACTTTCAAAGTAAAAACCACATGATTCCAAAATGAAGTCATAAGAACAACCTTTGAAGCTTCCCTCCCCATGGCTTCCTTAGACAACTTGTTTTTACTCCGTTCATCAAAAGTGAACGTCTTTCTTAAATTTCCTTTCTCTTGATGAAGTCTTTCTAATGATAAATAAGGTGTAGCAAATCTTGTAACAACATATCTTACCAATTCCCTCTTGTTTGTGAATTGTCTCAACAAACTCAAGGTACTGGAATGAATATATATAAAACCAACAAGACTAACTCCCCTTTGGATTGTCTTCCTCATTAAAGGAAGTTTTCGAATGCTTTCAAGCATCAAGTCTATGCAATGGGCAAAAAAAGAGTCCAATATAGATGGGGTCTTTTCTCCTCCAATAACTTACCAGCTAATACATAATTGCTTCCATTATCTATGATGACTTGAACAACGTTCTCTTCTCTACCCATGAAAGAAAGCAAAGAACCTTTTCATTTTTTCAGCAATAGACATGAGATGACTTTTTTAGGTTTTGCTTTGAAAATAGGCACACTGAGATATATAAATGGAATATTTGGAAGAGAAACCTAACAGATCAATAATTCTTCCTCTGGCAGCAGCAGGGATAGGACCAGAATAGAATTTAGATTTTGATTTATTTATTTTTTGACCTTTTCATATCTTTGCAATACAGACATAATAGTACCTCTACAATAAATCATGATGTCATCTGCATAAAGAGAATGTGTAGGAAAATTATACCACTAGTAACAAACCATCTCTGTGATTTATCAATACTCCTACCGAGAACTTCTGCAAAGCAAAAAAGCAAAGGAGAAAGAGGTTTTTAATAGTACGACCTGTATTGAGAAAGGCCAGGTTATTATTTTTTTCAGTAAGGATTTTCTCTTCAAAGAACTGGACATGAATAATAATAACAATGCATCTTCTTATAGGTCAGAGGATAACTGTAGTCTGATATTTTATCTCATACTTACGTGCAGGTTATACCCAGCATTGCAATGGTTGAAACTTATACTAGATTGTTGCTCTTAGCACCTCATTCACTCTTCCGTTCACATTTTAATGTAATTTTCTATCCCCTTCGGTAATAGCATTTGTTTTTGTTTTGTTGCACGGTTATTTGCATGTAAAAATGAGATATTTTTGAATTTATTATACGTTAGATGGAACTAATTCTACTTTATCATTTGTTGAAATCTGAAATTGAATGTTAAATGTGTTAAGTCCTGTGGAAGAACTTCTATATTTTCTGGAAGTCATTTGGCTGCTTTTGTCTTGAGAAGAAGTCATATTGACAAATAAAGTAGTTGATCTAGCTTGTTACAGTCAATCTGTAATGTTAAATTACTTTGGTGAAAGACAAGATGCACTACTAAAAGTCTAAAAGAATTGCAATATGAAGTTGTGTTTGTCACCTTTCCTTGTTCATCTTATAGAATCTAGCGTTGCCTAATTCTTATGCTTTTCCAGGCTTCATGATATATTTTAGTCATTTTTGCTGCTCATTTGTCTTCTTCATTTATTTAACCTTTTTTTTTTTCTCACTAACTGATGCTATAATTGTCTCTAAAACGTGCTTTCTTACAGCATTTGGTACAAAGAAATCCTTCTTTGTTGAGCAAACCTGGGGTAACACTTTTAGTGCTTGAGATATTGAACTACCGACTACTTCCACTTTACAGGTGACTATATCTGTAGAGTTTAATATCATGTACTGTCAGTGTAAACCAATCAGAAATCACTGCTGGTATGATTTTTAAGGTATTTATTATGAAAGTTGACACAATTAACGTAGTTGTCTGTGATTAAGTGCAAAATGGCTTTAAACTGACAAAGCTTGGGCTATTTTCTCATTTAAGCCATAATATATATTTTCTTCTGTAAAAAATATATATAGCTTTTAACTGTAAAGACTTTTTTCTTTTCTGTTTCCTATGTGTTTGTGTTTATAACTAGTTTTAGAATTATATTATGCTTTGTTGTCCCATCCAGGCTTTTGCCCCAAGATGTATCTATAGTTTCCAGAAATGGACGTAGATGATTATATATCTTTTATTTTGAACGGAACCAGACATTAAAATTATGTTTCATATTGTGAGAAAACCATGGTTGGGAGAATTCGAGAGAAGACAGAATTGAGAAAAAAGTGTGTAATCTGTATTCTGAGCGTAGTCTGGGGTAAGGATGCATTTATACAGAGGGTAGCAAGCTGCATCACAGACCAGAGCAGATAGCACAATCATAGGTGGTATAACTACTGTCAAATGAGGAAAGAGATATGCTGAAAACCACGTGTTTGAACTAGAACTACATCACGGCCTCTGGTTTATATAGGTTCATAGCAATAAATACAAGTATTTATAGGAATTTTGTTCCTATAAACATGATATATGATATGGGTACAAAATAAACTGTATAATAATTGCAAATATATAATCAGATTTTCAACATATTACCATTGATAACATAATAAATAACAGTCGTCTGTAGTAACTGCTGCCAGCTACATCTGTAGTAACTGCTTCCAGCTAAGCTTTTGCTGTAGCTATATCCTAAAATAAATATAAAATTTCCATTTGTAGATACCAGGGAAAAAGCAAAGCCCTAATGTATGATGTTACGAAGATAATTTCGGCTATAAAAGGAAAACGAGGAGATCATCGAGTATTCAGATTAGCTGAAAATCTGTGCCTGAATCTTATTTTCTCATTGAGAGATTTCTTCTTGGTTAAAAGGGAAGGAAAGGTACTTGCTTTTTGGTCTCAAACCTGGAAACTATATTTTTTTTTTATTTCTCGTTTAAGCACTAGGAGTCACTCTGAGCTAAGCAAAACTTGTTTTTATTTGCTGGACTACTTGCAGGGCCCGACAGACTTTACTGAAACTTTGAATCGAGTGACTGTTATAACTCTTGCTATCCTTATTAAAACTCGTGGGATTGCCGATGCTGAACACCTCCTTTATCTACAAAATATGTTGGAACAAATATTGGCAACTAGCCATCACACATGGTCAGAAAAAACACTACATCACTTCCCTTCTGTTCTGCGTGAAGCATTGAGTGGTCGAATTGATAAAAGAAGCCTTGATATACAAGCATGGCAGCAGGTTTGTTATCCAAATCATATTGTCATATCTATTACATGTTTTGTAGATCAAGAAAGAATAGAGCACTTGATGGAGCCAAGTTTTGGTTTCATCCTGCAGAATTGTTTGCTTCAAAAGTGTAGGGGGCAGGGCCCTTATTGCAGGAACAACATAAATAAGCTACCTTCACCATCAGCCACTCAATGCAATTGTTATCTTTTGTTTTATCCATAAGTTTATTGGAGTGTGGGATTTGATTGCATTACAAAATTCTCATTCTTTATTATGATTAAGCGGTACCAGTATTTTCAAAAACAGACATGGTGGATTGCGGTGGCAGATTTCTCATTGGCCACTTTTTTGTGACAGTGGTGTGTCGGTGTTGCATGGTGGAAATGGGGAAGCCAAGGCGAAGACAAAAGGCGAGGCAAGTGCTGCAATTTGCTAAGAGAAAGTTAAGAACAGTTGGGTTCCGGTTCATTTAACTTGACTAAACACAGTTCCAAATCAAAAACCCTAAAACCTTGATCCAATCCCAAGCACAAATTCTAAACACCCTAAAATTCTGACCCAACCCATGGCCATAGAAAATGAGCCCAAACGTAAGGAGTGAAAAGCCTAAAATGTTTTGTTTTTGTCGAATAATGAGAGCAAGTCACAAGCTGTAAAACAGTCACTATTCCATGCTTTTTTTGGTGACTACCCCGTGACAACCAACTATGACTGGTGAGCATCCCTTAATGTACAATGATCACCTGGTGATGATGATGAACGATTGACAACAACAATCTTCAGTTTCTATACCCTTCTCTAATACCCCTCTCCTTGTTCTTGTACCTAACTATTTTGCTTGTTTATTTGACTCAGCCTCTCTTCCTTTGACCTACTTGTTTCTCGTTGCCTCAACTTTGCTCTTCCTTGACTCAATGTTCTTCAGCCTCTCCTATCTTTTACCTTTGAAACTTGACGTCTATGACTAATAGACTCTACCTTTGCGTTGCAATTACACACACACACACACAACGATGTTTCCACCATGAGCCACAACGACATGCACCATATGTATATGGTGGATTCTTAGATGGCTGCCATGATCCTCCATGAATAACACTAATGCATTTGCCTATTTGATGAAATGAAAATTTGAAAAGGGAAACCTATGGTGAACCTATATTTCTCCATCCTTACAAGCTTCTAGCAATTTTGTATTTGTGCTTCTTTTAGTATATTTACAAATAATATAGCACAATAAAGTAGTAATCACATTTTATACCAATTGTTATATATGGATACCTACCATCGAGTTTAAATATGTGAACAAATTATAATACATAAGTAAGTGCAAACCTCACCTTATAAGCTGATTTTGTGATGTTGAGTTAGACTTAAAGTTCATTTTTTATGATGGTATCAGAGTTTATTCTATTAAAGTTTGTTATGACTATTGTGCCACCCACTATCTAACTGCTATTGGACCACCCATAAATTTTTGTTCTCACCCTCATGATATTTAGTCTTCAACGTTAGGGGATGTGTTAGACATTCCACATTGACTAGAGATATGACCAAAATATAGGATGTAAGTGAGTATAAATCTCACCTTGAAAGTTGATTTTATGAGGTTGAGTTAGACTTAAAAGTTCACTGTCTAAGATGGTATCAGAGCCTATCCTAACAAAGTTTGTTGACCTATTATATGATCCACTATTGGTTCCCTATTGAACCACCCATAGATATTTATTCCCACACTCGAGTTGTCTGATCTTTGACAGTTTGTTGGAGACTTCACATCAAGTAGAGATATAACCAAATTATAGTATATAAGTAGATGCAAACCTCATCTTGTAAGCTAGTTTTATGATTTTGAGTTGGATTTAAAATTTACTTTCTAAGAGTTATTAGTAAATAATGGTATTTTGGAGGGAGAAGTCTTAGAATTTAGGTTATGACTTAACTCAATCTTCCAAATATGAATTTTAAGATGGAGACTGTCTCCAATTATGTAATTTAGTTTGGTCATATCACTAGTTGAAGTCAGATATTCAACAGTCCCCTCCACATTGAGAATTGACATCTTTAGTGTAATCACACAATGGCCCAATAGTGGAGGACTGTATTAACTCAACAGTAATTCTTAAGATAGACTCACTATTTTAGATTTGTGTTAGAGTCGGACAATTCTACAAAATTAGTTTGTAAGGTGAGAGTTTTCTTCGGTTTATATGTTTTAATTTTATCATATTATTAGTGGTTGGTTCCACGTATGACTGGCTAGGCCTATAATTGTAGTCCATTTCCTTGTCACATTTCTACTACTTGGCCGTTCTAATTGGGCTGCACTGCCTGGTTTGACACCTAGGAGCAATATATACAAGTGCCATATAGGACAAATCTCTAAGTGATGTAGAGCTAAACATGACCATTCACACTGAACACAATAAAGGTGCTAGAGGCTGTGATGGAGGCAAACCGAAGATGGCACAACTAAGACAGTTTCCCATCTCCTATATATTGACCATGGTTAAACCATTGAATTGTAGACTAGTGCCCTCTCGAGTTCCATGATCAATCTCTAAGTGATGTAGAGCTAAACATGACCCTTCACACTGAACACAATGAAGGTGCTAGAGGCTGTGATGGAGGCAAAGCAAAGAGGCCACAACTAAGACAGTTTCCCATCTCCTATATATTGACCATTGTTACATCATTGAATTGTAGACTAGTGCCCTTTCTAGTTCCATGACCAAGCTGGTTTTAAAATAACTAGTCTATAGTTTATACATCTCAAACTAAGGTAAATGGATGAGTGATACAGGTCAGCGAAAGGTGTAATACCAGAGCCTGCAATTATATTTTACAGCTATATCTTGTTCCAATTGTTTCTATCACTGATGCTTTTTAAGTGAAACTGTAACAATGATGTAAAATTAACTCTTGGTTGATGTAAAAAATGTTGTAATGTATTTTGTTAGAAATTCATTGGGTTTATATGCTGATTTTATTCTTTGATGTGTAAAATTAATATTTAAGACTTGTGCAGGCTGAAACCACTGTAATACACCAGTGCAACCAGCTTCTTTCACCATCAGCTGATCCTAGTTATGTTATGACCTATATCAGTCATAGTTTCCCTCAGCATCGACAATACCTATGTGCTGGTGCATTGATATTAATGCATGGCCATGCAGAAAATATTAACAGTGGAAATCTGGTATTAATCTTTTAACTGCTTGCTTAATGCTTCCCATTTTACCGTTACCCTTTTAAATTTACTATGAAACAAATTCATCTTTGTTATATAGAGAATTTTGTGTATTTCAATTCCACCTTATATTCTTTCTTGTATGGCTCTTCCGTTTCAATATCTAATGTTCTTGCAAGTTGATTTAATATTTTCTATATTTATCTAGGGACGTGTCCTGCGAGAGTTCTCTCCTGAAGAGGTGACGTCTAACATTTACACAATGGTGGATGTTCTGCTTCATCATATGCAGATAGAGCTTCAACAAGGACACTCCCTACAGGTTAATTGCTGTAATGTGGCTTTATCTTTTACTTCTATTGGTTGGTGGCTGTGTAGCTCTTTTTCCATATGCTTTCCCTTTACAGGACCTTATGTTAAAAGCTTGTGCAAGCCTTGCCTTTTTTGTTTGGACAAATGAGTTACTTCCTTTGGATATCTTGCTTCTGGCACTTATTGACCGTGATGATGATCCGCATGCTTTGCGTATTGTGGTATGCACATACAGTCAAACTCTTATCGTTGATTGTATATTTTTATCCTTTTCATGAACATTTTAAATCCCTGTTGGCCTTCCTTTCCAAAATTAATAAATAAAAGAATGATTAAGGAAATATGAGTATGAGAACAAATTAAACTTGCTGATAGTTATATATTGTATTTTCATTCTGTTGCTAAATAGTTGATTCATTTCTCCTCTAGATCCAGTTCCTTCTATCTGTTTCATTGTTTTCCATTTTTTATTCATTCAAATATGACATAATAACATTGTTTAAAGCCAAAGTGTTTATAACTAAATTTTGATTCACTTGAGATGTTTGAATACATGGGTAAAAAGCTTGAGTGTATTAACCAAGCGCTAAGCTGTATTTGTGTGTTTGTAATTAAAGGTCAAACTAATCTACATTGAGAAAAATCCAAAACAACAGGGTGTGCCACCTATGGTAGCAGGCTACAATCAGCATAGAAGCTGAAAAAAGCTTTTGTACTTTCAATAAAACATATAATATCATATCATACATAAATCTAACTCTATTAAGATATAACATATAGGTTATATGGACTAAGCTTGGAACATATGAAATTGTTAGAGATCCCACGTTCACTAGAGATAAGGTCAAATTATAGTATATAAGTGGGTGTAAACCCTACCTTACATATTAGTTTTATAAGTTGTGTTAGGTTTAAAGTTCACTTTTTTGGATGGTATTAAAGCCTCTCAATGCATTTACATCTCTATATAACTTGGGATAAGTTATAGATAAATATTACCGTGGTAGATGTAGAAGCAGAAAAATGTAGGGAACTGTAGAATTATGTATTATTGGCAATAAAAAAGGAACCTACAAGAGGAGGAAACTTCAAATTTCCCATAGCATAGCTCCTCTAGCATAATATCTGAAAAATAACCGAGTCCCCATTCCATTCTTCCTCATGAGTCTAAATAAATATATTCTCTGATGTTTAACAACATCTCCACTACTCATGCCACCTCAGCCTTATAATAGTCTCTCCACTACTCATGCATCCTCAACTTTTGGATTTCTCTTCTTCCTTCTACGCACATACAGTCTCCATGCCTTAGGTATCTCATGCCCCTCATGGACCAATGGCTCTTTCGGCCTATAAACTTGTCGGGCTCCAACAGGATATTTGAATATATTGATAAAAGGCTTGAGTGTATTAAAAAAAACACTCAGCTCTATTTGTATGTAACAAAAGGTCAAACTAAAATAAATTAAGAAAAACTAAAAGGGACTGCCACCTGTAGCAGCAGGCTACAATCAGTATAGAAGCTGAAAAACTACTTTTGTACAGACAATAAGACAAATATTATACTAAGTATAAATCTTGTTGAAATTGTGATTATTATTTTATTGTACAACTTTCATAAAGCTTCTTTTTGGGTGTATGTATCTATCCCTAAGGATTGAGTGTCATAGGCTATATAGCTATTCCTTGTATTGTACACTTCTAGTTTGTATATATATAAAATAAATGAGTTGAGAACACTACTCACTGATTTTTTATCATGTATAATTTTAAGTAATCTAAAAGAACTACTTGAAAATCAGTTCTCAAAATTCTTTCCCTTCTACTGGAGAAATGAGATTAACTGTCAGATTTCACATTTTGGGTTTCATGCATAGGTCATACTCTATAATATGCAATTTAGTTTTCCTCCTGTTCTGCTTTAACGTTTCAACAATATCATATTCTATTCACAAATCATTAAGTTGTGTTCCAATTTCTCTTCAAAAGGATGAAAACTAATATTGCAATCGACAGCATCTCAACAGCACATTATAGAAAAGAACCCAAGCATTAAACAAATCATCAATATTTAAAGGACATCATGGCAAATCATCTATTAGAATTATGAAGTAGGGGCAATTGAGCTTCATTGTTTTTATATTAAGATTAATCGTGTTATGCAATAATTGCAGATTAGTCTACTTGATAGGCAAGAGCTTCAGCAAAGAGTAAAGCTCTTTTGTATGACTCGTGGGCACCCTGAACATTGGCTTTACTCAGGAATATTCAAGCGCGTTGAACTGCAAAAGGCTCTTGGAAATCACCTTGCATGGAAGGATCGGTACATTCTATTATAACAACGAGAAGCCATGTCGTTTTTTGCTTAGACTCAGCATACTCTTTTATTTTATTCATCGTGGTTGAGAACATTATTGGAAATAGATATTTCAAACCAATAAATTTGAGTTATTTATGGTACCAACAAGGAGATTATATTGTTCATATATTTCTAAGAATTAGAGACTCATTACTTGAATTAAATTATTGGAGACCTATAATGCATCTTTCTGTACCCTCTCCATGGAAATTGTATGGACTGATGCTGTCTGCAACAAACTTTCCAGGTATCCAGTGTTCTTTGATGATATTGCAGCCCGTTTACTTCCAGTCATCCCCTTAATTATTTATAGACTCATCGAAAATGATGCAATGGATACAGCTGAAAGAGTATTGGCCATGTATACCCCATTGCTTGCTTATTACCCTTTAAGATTTACATTTGTCCGGGATATACTTGCGTACTTCTATGGTCATCTTCCAGGAAAGCTTATTGTTCGAATCCTCAATGTACTTGATGTCAGTAAGGTAACAAACTTTATTGTGTCTTGCTAGCCTTTTTTGTTTTACTTGAAAATGGTCTTTTTTTCCAACAATTATTGAGGTGGTATTTCTTTCAGATTCCCTTTTCAGAGTCGTTCCCACAACAAATAAGTTTGACAAATCCAGTCATGTGCCCTCCTCTGGATTATTTTACAACTCTGTTACTGGGAATAGTGAATAATGTTATTCCTCCACTACATAACAATTCAAAATCTGGATCCATGGGAGATGCGTCAAACAATACACTGCGTACTACACAAAGCAAGCCTGCAACAGTATCTCAGTCTGGGCCAGCAAATGCTTCAGAAGGCCAAAAGGCATTTTACCAAATTCAAGATCCTGGAACATACACTCAGTTGGTTCTTGAGACAGCAGTTATCGAAATACTTTCCCTTCCGGTATCTGCCGCTCAGATAGTACAATCACTTGTTCAAATTGTTGTTAATATACAACCAACGTTGATACAGTCCAGCAATGCTCTTCATGGTGGTTCAAATAGTGTAGGGCAAGGTTCAGTGTTGCCAACATCACCTTCAGGTGGAAGTACAGATTCCTTAGGGGCCAGCAGATCAACTCCTTCAGTTTCTGGAATCAATACCTCTAACTTTGCTTCTCGAAGTGGTTATACATGTCAACAACTGTCTTGCTTGTTAATTCAAGCTTGTGGGCTCTTACTGGCTCAGCTTCCTTCTGATTTTCATTCACAACTTTACCTGGAGACAACACGTATTATAAAAGAGAACTGGTGGCTCAAGGATGGGACAAGGTCACTTGGGGAAATAGACTCTGCGGTTGGCTATGCGTTGTTAGATCCAACATGGGCTGCACAGGACAATACCTCCACAGCAATTGGTATGGTTTGGCAGGGGGGTTTTATACTACTAAGCTGCTTGCTTCAATTTTGCATTATATTTATAGTTATGTTATTATTCTGTCTTTGATATTAAAAAATGTGACTTGTGTTTGAGATATTTTCTTATCTGAAATATTGATGGTTTGTAGCCAGGAAAATGGATATACTTAATGGAGCAAGGGTAAGCTGTAGTTTTGCCTGTCGAAGTTTATGTGTCTCAAAATTTTATGTATGAAGATTTTGTTTTACACAAATCTAGGTAGAATAATTTATGTATGAAGTGTGACCAACGAACTGATTAGAAGTTCCAGAAGATATTTCTCAGAAATTTATTTCATTGACTTGAGAATACTTTAATCTTCTGTTCTAGAATATGGACTAACATTTTTTTTATTGTTTCTAAACATTTCTTTTGTGAGTTTGCTTTAATCTTTTGTTTGTAGATGATTATACTTGGAATTAAAGGATGGCCAAAAGTTAGTGAGTTAGCTCGTGTGTGTGTGTGTGTGTGTATATATATATATATATAGTAAGAACGATACAATAGAATAGCCTATAGCCTACGACTCTTGGCCCAAGTTAGATACATCCAGAAAGGTAGCTTTATAAAAGTTGTACGACAAATAAGAACAACTATTTTATCTTTCCCTTGAGGCTGAAACATATAAATTGTATGCACCAAGCTTGAAACATATAAACTAAATTCTAAGCCTTGTTAAAGACTTAGTTAGAGTATTTGCAAGCTGGCCATTAGAGTTGATAAATTCAGTACTAAGTTCCTAAGACAGCAACTTCTCCTTAACAAAATGGTAATTGGTCAGTTGGTGTTTAATTCTCTATGAAATATTTGATTAGAGACAATATGAAGTGTTGCCAGATTATCATACGACAATTTCTTCTACCTCACTTTACAAAATTTCAACTCTTAAATGAATTGTTTAATGCACACAAGTTCGCAAGTGGCCAAAACCACATATCTATATTTAGCTTGTGCAATGGACTAGGCAACAACACTTTGTTTCTTTCTCTTCCACGAGATGATATTCCCTTCGGCGAATGCACTATATCTTGTGGTGGATCCTTTGTCAATGGTACTTGCTTCCTTGTCCAAAATGGTCATGGTATCCTTGACCAAAGAACCACAAATCCATCGGGGCAGACCAAGACGAGTAGTTTTTCCAATTGAGTTTTGTAGTTGTAATAGTAGGCGTATTAGGAAACTAGAGAATAGGACCTGCAGAGGCCATTTCAAGGAGATGTAGCACACTGCGAGGAAGAAACGTAACCAACAATTTCAAGTAGGTTGAGGCTGAAAACTGTTGGCAGAAATGGGCCCAGAAGATACTGACAAAGCTGCTGGAGTTGGTCTGTCTTGATTCTGACAAGTAGAGGGCAGTGCATGAACTACAGGTGCCCAACAGATTGCAGGAGAAGATTGGTGCCTGAGGGAGCGTCAGTAAGAATTAGGTCACATGACTTCTTGAGTTGGGTCACACTCCTCAAGGCACACCTAACATTGATTTCACCCAACCTTGAGTTCACTGGAGAAAAAGACCACAGATGATCGGCAAACGGAGGTGAAAAACAACAAACAAGCAAAAAAGGAACAGAGAGCAGATTTTACATGCTTTTGATACTGACTTGAAATTTAAGGATGGTAAAAAATCATGTAGTATTTTCTCAGCTGATGTACTATACACATATTTATGAAAAGTGAGAACAAGTACAATGCAATAGAATAGGACATAGCCTTATGACACTTAGGCCTTTAGCTATATACATTAAAAAAGGTAGCTTTATGAAAGCTGTACAATAAATAACAAACAACTATTTTAACAATTAATAGGTTTTATACTAAACTATCATCTAGGATTTCTGTAGAAATTAAACTGTATATTACCTTTCTGTCGAGTGCTAGCTAGCAATGTACTTTCTAACACACCCTTTCGAAAAGTTTCTTTACTATTATAACCATGATCTGTTGGGAACTGTGAGATCATGAGACTTGACGGGGAACGAAGCCCACTCAATTTCAGGATTTCCCATCAAATTTAGTAAAATGTGTTTAAGAGGGTGTGTTGGTAACATTTTTTTCTTTGAATAATGCTTGGTGGTATATAGTTTACTGTTTTCATTTTAATTAGGTGGATTTCAATCTATTTCTTGTTACTATTTGTGCCTTATAAGAACTCTGACCTTGTGTGTAATCACAGGGAATGTGGTGGCCTTGCTTCATTCTTTCTTCAGTAACCTCCCTCAAGAATGGCTCGAAGGGACCAATGTTATTATCAAGCAGCTTCGGCCAGTAACATCAATCGCCCTGTTGAGAATAGCATTCCGGATAATGGGGCCACTCCTTCCAAAACTTGCCAATGCTCATGCACTTTTCAACAAGGTAAGAGAATCATCAGTTCCACAATCTTAAGGACATATTCTGATAGAACTCGATAATAAGTTATGAAGAGAAATGGAATTTTATTCAAGATGTTGCTCTGTATTAATGAAATCCTTTCTCAAAAGAACTCTCACCTAGTATTCTAGAGACCTGGGGTCCCTCACTAACGAAATCATTTCTCTAAAGCATACCCACAAAGTCTTCACTGAGCTGTATTTATTTCCTCCTGTCTTACAGATGTCTTTTGGAAGATCCCTATTTTACAATTATTTTTCCTGACCTTTACAATTAGTTGTACTGAACATTACGTATTTATTCTCTTCCGACTGTTACAAAAAAATTGTATATTGAATGGTTATTGCTGCTATCCTCTCTTTCAGATACCATTATTGTATTCTTTCCTTAGTTCCCCACTGTTAACCTTCTTACGAGAGTTTCCCCTGTGTTTTGTGTTCAATACTTTGACTTCGAGCAAAAGGCTGTGAAGAATCCTAATTCTCCATGCTCAGGGAGGGTTCTTTATTTTCCACGTCACAAATACTATTAACAAACACCCGCCATGGATAATTGCCATCTATGCTCCATATCTCTTCTGGTATCTGCTGATAGTATTTGTCGGAAACTTCTGTTAGAAAATTATAAAATTAGATACGAAAGAGATTTCACCAATAGTTACAAGGTCTCTGATCTCATGATAAATAATTTTGTCGTCCGTGTGAGTTGACTTCAGTCTTATAGTTTCTTGACATTAGTCTTTCAGAATTAAGATCTTTCCAATTTGTATTTCGAGGTGGGGAAATATTGTCCCAAATTTTCGGAAATTTTCTAGTTCCTTGACAATTGATGAACACTGACCATCCAGCTTATATAAGTAATAAACCAATGATTAGTGGTGCTGAAGCTCAACCAATGTCACAGCTTAGACCTTGCTGAATTTTTTTTCTGTTAGAGCATACTTTCTTGACCAAAATTATTTAAACCATAACAGCCTCGTTATAGATATACCATTAGGATTTTATCATGAGTCATCATCATAGCTTATGGTTTTTTGTCCATATTTATGGTTTATTGGAACTTTGATAGTGGTGGTCACTAAAATTGGGGTGTTAACGGTTTTCCTCTCACTTGAAATGACACAGACTCTCTCATCATTACTAAGTATATTAGTGGATGTATTTGGAAAAAATTCCCAGACAACGATTGCTGTTGATGCGTCAGACATAGCAGATATCATTGACTTCCTGTAAGTGTTACCGATTTGTCATAAAATGACCTTATTACAAGTTTTGAAATCCTGATCTTCTACTTTACCGCTTGGTTTTCAGTCACCATGTCGTCCATTATGAGGGACAGGGAGGGCCAGTGCAGGCAACCAGCAAACCACGACCAGATGTTTTGGCTCTCATTGGAAGGGCATCGGAGAGTTTACGTCCGGACATTCAACATTTGCTTTCACACCTAAATCCTGATGTGAATTCCTCTGTGTATGCGGCATCTCATCCGAAGTTAGTTCAGAATCCAACTTAGGTGCAAGTTATTATGTACCCTGAAGATACCAGTTCCATCTTCGGCTAAAATACGGTAAAGAGAGGCATTTCTTATTGTGGATTCTTCAGGTTATATTTTCTGTATAATCGGTTGGTTGTACACCTCCAGCTGATGACAAATACTCAGCACGATTTAGAAATTGTATGAATTAAGAGTTGTATATAAATCGATGTACATAAAAATTTGTATGAATTTAGAAGCATTTCTTAGTGTTTACTATTAATTATAGTTAATCTAGTACCCAAATTTTAAATTCAAATTATTAAAATCTTTTAGGTGTGTAATTTCATTAAATGATATAATTATTATTTTATATGACGACAAAAATTAAATAATTTATTAAATTCTTTTTTTACATATACGACGATGTTGTGGTCGATTCCAATCTAGGTAATTCCAGTCCTTTGAGTAGCAAAATGGTTAGAAATTGTATTCGACGATCATATTTGTAACTAATATATTTTAGCTCAACTGAGAAGTGTCACAGGCAAAAGACTATTTGGGAGATGGCAAAGAAATTTTGGAAGTGAGTGGTAAATATGATTATTGAAAAATTGGTTCAAATGGAAAAAAAGGGATAGAGAAGAGTACCTAAAAGTTAATAATAATAGGAAGGGAAAAGAATGAGAGTTATCTCATTCAATGTTAGAGGGGTTGGGATAGAGAGGGTAAAGAAGAAGGTTGTGAAAGAAATAATGGCAAAGGAACAAATACAATTCTTGCGCCTACAGGACACAAAATGAAACAAATTGAACCAAGTATGTGTCAATACTTGTGGGGGAATTCTGATGTTTAATGGAAGGAAAACTTAAAAGTTTGAACAGCAGGAGGCTTACTTTGTATGTGGTACACAAATTGAGTCTTTGTTAGTGGAGTGGAACGGGAATGGAAGGAAAAAGGGTCCTGTTGATTAGAGCTGAATGGCAATTGGTGTCTCATTAGGACCGCAAGCAGATAAGAATATGGTGTCTCATTAGGGATTTCAATAATATAAGACAATGCTTTGAAAGGAAATGGGAGAACAAGGAAGGTATGGCGGCATATGGGAGAGAAGAAAATTTAATGAATGACAATTGTTTCCAGCACTCCATCAAATGCTTCATGCACCCCATCAAATTTTAAATAGTTTACTTATGTTTGATGGGGTGCAGAAAACAATTGCCTTAATGGGTTTATAAGAGAAATGGAAGTTGAAGATCTATTCATTATTGGGAGATCTTGCAGTGACTGCTTCTTCCTATATTTCCAATGTTTTTTCAGGCATCTCCAAATTTTTTAAAATTCTAGTACTGTCCCGTTTACAATGACAGTTTTGTCTCTGTACATGTGTGGAAGATGGGGGTGCATGAGGTGCTGTGATTGTGAACGTAGTGAGATGTAGTACGTGAGGGGCTTTCAGTGACGACGTTTGTCATCGAGGACGGCGGAACGGTGGTAGAGCAACAGTAAAGCATGTGCGGATAGGGTAGGATTGTTTAGGATAAGTTGGGTGGGGTGAGGTGTAGTTATATTCAGAATTGTAGGTTTCGTAAAATCTCCGAAACAAGGTTTCCATAAGCCTTTTTTTTACGTCCATGCTTCCGGAATGGATGCTTTTGAAACACATTTCAGATAAATAAATGTATTTCAGAACAGGCTGTTCCGGAATGTGTTAACTAAATTTTAAAATAGGTTATTCCAGAAATCATTTAATACTTTCTGAAATAGTCTGTTCTAAAATATATTTATTTTATCTGAAATGTGTTTTGGAACAGTGGAGTGTTCCGGTATTGAAAAATATGCTTGTTTCATAAGTTTAAATTCACTTCCGAAACAAGACTGTTTTAGAACACATTTTTCGGTTTCAGAACACGTAATTTTAAAACATATTTTAGACTTCCAAAATAGGCTATTCCGAAATATATTAAAAAAAACTAATTTTGTATGAGGAGCAATTTCATCTGCACAATACTAATTCAGAATATTTTAAACATCTTTTATAGACTTTCAAAATAGGCTATTCCGAAATATATTAAAAAAAACTAATTTCGTATGAGGAGCAATTTCATCTGCACAATACTAATTCAGAATACTTTAAACATTTTTTAAAAATTTGGAAGTGTCTGAAAAAAGTACTTGGAGGTGCAGGATGAAGCAGTGTCTTGTACTTGGCATAAAACTAATAAGTTTATAATGAGTGTTGGCAATAATAATAAGAAAAAACTGAAAAGAGCTAAAGATTTCTTGAAATGGTGGAATATAAATAGGTTCCGTATCCTAAAAGATTGTCTGTCACAAGGGCCTTGTATTTAAGATTAATGACTTAGAGAAAACGGAAAAAACACAATATCTTAGTCAGGATGAAATGCGAGAGAGTCAAGCTGCAATAAGAATTCCAGAAAGTAGTTCATAACAAATCAATGTTGAAGCAGAGATTAAGAATTATATGGTTAAGGAGGGTGATTGCGATTCTAATTAATTTCATACAACAATAAATTGCTGAAAAAAAAGAAAAATTATGCCAGGGATTGTGGTTGGTAATTGGATTTCAAACCTAACTACGATGAAAAAATTGGAGTATTTAAAGACTAGGTTTAGTGAGGATGATCGGAATAAATTGATGTTAGATGAAGTTACTTTTAAAAGGATCACTCATGAAGATAATTTGACATTATCTTTAAGCTTTGTTGAAATAAAGATGAAAGAGACATTATGGGACAGTGAAATTCATAATAGTCTTATGCTGTATAGGTTTACTTCTCTTTTATAGAGAAAATTTGGTAGGACATACTTCACTTTTATAAAGAAATTTTGGTAGGACATAAAGTTTAATTTCCTAAAATGCTTATAAGATTTTCATAACAGTGGCTATTTCCAAAACAGAGAGTAATTCTTCTTTTGTCACTCTTATTCCTAAAGTGGACATTCCTCAGTATTAGGAGATTATAGATTGATATCCCTAGTAGGTTATGTGCATAAAATTTTGGCTAATAACACATCAAGGAAAGTATTGTATAAAGTCACAAATCAAGCATAAAGTTTATTACTAAAAGAGAGAGACTTATTATAGTGTGTTGGTTAAAGAGGGAGAGAAAGAGGTATTTACTCTTCTATGAAAAATTCTATGATAGATTGAATTGGAGTTTTTTGTTTTACATGACGAAAAGTTATAATTCACGGACACGTGATAAAATGGATAAGAGGATTCTAATGTATCTATTTTAGTTAATCTTACTAAATAATTTTGTATGAAGAATGATTAAGATAAGGTTACCCTCTTACACCTCTTCGATTCACTATTGTTGGGAGGGAGGGAGTAGAATCATGAGAGAGTATGTTAAGAAGAACTTTCCTATGAAGTATAAGGTGAGAAGGAATAAAGGTAGAAGTTAGTATAAAATACATAAATGGCACTTTAATTATGGGACACTATTAGATGCATTATGAGGAGCTTTAAGATGGTGGTTGGTCTTAAAGTAAACTTTTCAAAGTGTCATTTGACTAGTTTTGGCGTGGACGTTGAAACCTTAGAGGAATTCTTACATATGCTGAATTGTAGATTTCTAAACTTTCCTTTTTTTTTTTTTTTTTTTTTTTTTTTCTTATCTTAATATGCCTAATGGTATTAATCCAAGAGTGGAGGCAAGGTGGAAGCTCGTCTTACAAAAGGTGGTAAACAAACTAGCTTGGTAACATATATTGTTCTGAATTGTGTAGAGATTATACCTAATGGTGACTAACATCCTTAATTCCTTACATAACTTTTTTTTTTTTTTTTTTTG
>Ga0209489_101450_pt1 | contig 48697 bp, 25 predicted proteins | sample SiratrowhiteBW_FD_187527 | JGI IMG/M metagenome (GOLD analysis project Ga0209489, IMG submission 187527) | Root nodule microbial communities of legume samples collected from California, USA - Siratro white BW (SPAdes) (version 2) | ecosystem: Host-associated > Plants > Roots > Nodule | place... | reverse complement strand
CACATTTCTAGATCCTAGACTCAAGTCTTCAAACTTCAAGAAATCTTCATCCATCCTTCACATGATCTAGAGCATCTTCACTTGGTTGAATTCATCAAATCACTGCAGCAGTCCACTGGTGCTAACAAATTATTTAGAGACCAATTTTTAGTTATCAAATAAGATGGTTGTTAATTATGACCAAAATAATCACTAAATTAGATTTTGGTTGCTAAATAACTACAAAATAAAAGTAATGATCGGATTTAGTGACTAACTAAGTCAAGACAATTGGCATTTAATATTAACTACCAAGACCTTAGTCACTTATACAATTACATTCTAAATTAGTCTCTAACATAATTAGATACCGATTTAGAATCTAATGGTATAAGTGAATAAAACCTTGTTAGCTAATGTTACATACCAATTATCTTGACTTAATTGGTCACTAAATTCAATCATTATTTTTATTATGTAGTTATTTAGCAATCAAAACCTAATTTGGTGATTATTTTGGTCACAATTAGCAACTATTTTATTTGGCAACTAAAAATTGGTCTCTAAAAATCATTTTTCTTGTAGTATTTTAAAAATGTGATTTGTTTTTATCTTCTCTCCTTCTTATAACCTTTCACAATTTTCATGTAAAGTCTTGGAAACTTTGTATTATTTTGTGGACAAAAAGGTGCAGCAATTATTTTTTATTATTATTCCAATATTTTGATTTAGACATGTTATGTGATTGATTTAAGAAATAAATAATTATTTTTATTTTTAATTGTCATTTTATGTGATTTCTTAAATACATTAAAATTTACACGTCATTTAAAAATATTTGTCTAGTCCTTACAATTTCTTTGTCTAGTTGAAATTATATGATATACTTCATTAAATTAGATGATATACTTCATTATTAGTATAATGTGAAATTTCATGTATTTTTTCTTGTAAATCATAAATATGATGAATATGCATAAGAAAAAATAGTTGAATTTCAAGACTTCAAAGCAGACCTAAATAAATAGGTATCCAAAAGACAAGAAACAAAAGCAAATGTTAAAACCATATTCAAACAAACTATGTTTAATTTTAATTGGTTGAACCATAGATGTAGGGATTTGGGGGTATTGAAACTTCAACAATTCCTTCCAGCATTAGCAGAACCTTCTTCATTGTTGGCCTAAGAGAGGGATCTTCATGAATACACCAAAGAGCAACCATGACAAAATTTTTAAAACTCCTAATGTTATTAGTAGCTTCATCATCATTTTCTAGAAGAATGTGCAATCTTCTAGTCTTGTAGCAATCATATGCCCAATCTGTTAATATCCCTTTTTCATCATCAACAAGCTCCTTTTCTACATTCCTCCTGCAACAAATTATCTCTAATAACAAGACACCAAAACTATAAGTGTCAACCTTAGTAGTGATGGGTGAACTTCTAAACCAATCTGGTGCGACATATCCTTTTGTTCCTCTAATTCCAGTTTCAGTGTGGCTTTGATTGATCAACAATAGCTTTGCTAATCCAAAATCTGAAATTCTGGCATTATATTGATCATCTAGAAGTATATTTTGTGGCTTTATGTCACAGTGGATGATTTGGATGCAACATTCCTCATGCAAGTAAACAAGACCTCTTGCAATACCACATGCAATGTCAAATCGTTGTCTCCAATTTGCTTTCAAAGGAGTGAAAAGGAAGCTTGCTAAAGTGCCATTGCTCATAAACTCATATACCAAAATTCTGTGTTGTCCTTCATTGCAATATCCAAGTAGACGAACTAGATTCCTATGATGAGTTTGACCTATTACATTCATTTCAGTCTGAAATTCCTTGTCATTGTCTTGAAACAACTTGTCTAATTTCTTAACAGCCACATTAGTTATGTCTATTGTTCCTTTGTAGACAATGCTGAAAGAGCCCCTTCCCAATTCTTCACTAAAGTTTCTTGTTGCTTCTACAAGTTCCTTGAAGGTGAAGTTACGCAAGCTTTTTTCAATAACACCATTGTTGGTTCTACCACTTCTGATCTTCTTGCGGTTATAGGAAAAACCAAAATACATTGCACCAACCAACACTAAAATGACGAAGCTCGAAAAAACTGATATCACGATTATCAAGGTATCATGATCTTTTTTCATCTTTTGCTTCGGAAAAGTGGTCAAGAGCTCATTATTTTTCACCAATTTCATAATAGAGGTTTCATTTACTTCTTTACCTCTTCTCCCATTTGTGAGTGGTAGCTTCTTCTTCCAGCAAGAATTTCCACTAAAAGTAGCCAACACACATAAGCAATCTTGCAAACAAGATGTTGTACACTCTTTTCGAGTACAAGGACTTACTGTTTCATAATCAGATTTTGGCCAATCAGTGTTTTGCAACTCCTTCATCGCGTAATCATCTTGTGAACCCAAGTGACCACCTCCTTGACAGATCACTTGGAAATTCGGAATGCAACCACCATACATGTTATTTGAATCAATTAGAGAATATCCCTCTAGGCAGTTACACATGGGCCTCTGGTCATCTTTCAGGTTGCATATGCTATTAAATCCACAAACTCCTTCACCCTCTGTGAAATTAAAATCTAGACAAATATTTTCTGGTATTGTCATTAGAGTGACCCACCTTTGTTCTTTTTTTGGATCTCTAGGGTAATATGATACAGTCAAAACTCCATCATAATTGATTGTTGCTTTGTAGTAGACGTCATTAGAAGAGATTGTCTCGTTTGATGTGCTGACTTTAAACTTTTCCCCATTTTTCTTCAGTATGTACAAGAAGCCTGATTTATCAAATACAAATTTGATGCCAACATTTGTTTTGTTCTTTGCATCAGCAGTGCCAGTAGCAAAGTAAGGCTCATAAGGCAAATTTACAAGCTTAAGCACAAGATCTCCATCCTCTTGTAAATGAAGTTTGAACCTTCCAGTTGAGAAGTTGAACTCTCCCTGTCGAGAAGAGAGTTCTCCACCTAACTCCATTAGTTGAGTAGGTACCAATGTGTCAGTTGGATGGGAGAAACTTTCCCATAATGATACAAAGTTTTGATCCAGTAGTTGGAAATTTCCATCATCGTTTATTAGACCATTAAAAATTGTACCTGATGTAAAATTTGATCTCCATAACTCTAAACCTTGAGGATTTTTTAGTATTAGTCCACGAGAATCGTTTAGTTCTAACTTTGATCCTATTGGGGCAAGATTGTCTCCATTTGCATACCAAATAATGGTCCTATTTTGTATCTGGTTGTACCATATAGCCACTAAGAAAAGGTTATTAGGAAGTTGGTAGAAGCCAAATGCAAAATCACCTGAAGGAGAAAGCCACTTAAATGTCTCATTACCAGCAATGAGTGAGTCACCAACCCTTCGACTGCATTTTATTACAAAAATAAAAAATTATTAGGGATCATCTTTGAGAAATAAAACAAGTATGCAAATCAATTTTAATTACCAATGTACAAGCACATTTGTAAAGCAAATAAAATTATAATTTTCTTTTTGGTTGAATAAAGCTTTGAAAAATTACATTTGACTTCTCACAAGATTTAAACTAACATTTTTACAAGTTTTTAGTGTGATATTCACCAATTGGATCAAAGTAAAGGTTACATATACTCACATACAACTACCATTGTCTTGGGGGAGTATCAATTTTTTTAATACTAACTTATTCTTTTGGGTTTTATATTTCATTTAATTCGTTTAATTTGACTCTCTTACTAATAAAAAAAAGTTCGACTCCATCCCTACATTTTTTAAATTGTGTTAATATTACTCTTTTTTTTTCTATTTGGCGATAAAAACATGTATCAAAAATGAGCATGATAATTATTTTTCATAATTTATTGTAAAAATTATATTAAAAATTATATTTTAATGATAAAATAGATTTATGAAACTTAATAACAACATAATTACAATTTGTATGTTTTTTTTCTTTTTTTACTTTTATAAACTATGATGTGGCCAAAGTTTCAGTAGCCTTACAGAACTCTCTTAATGTATTTATGGGTGTGTAAGTACATGTGATTCCAATTGTTTTTTTTTTTTTAAATGATCTTAATTTGTACTTATATTTTGGATGGAGTCTTCGTCCTAGAAGTGTTTGCTGGTTGGATTTGGTAGGATTCAAGTAAATTCATTTACCTAGTTCACTAAACAAAAAAATTGGATTGGGTTGGATTTATGCATTTTTTTTATGTTAAACCTAATTTAACTGAACTCTATCTTGAAAAACTTTCTAATTATACTAGCATATCTCCCTATAGTCAATGTTAGAAAGATATGAGGCACCTAGGCTTGAGCCTTGAGGGAGATGAGACTAATTCTAACATCTTAGTGTGAAGCAATATCTCCCTAAAATAAATCTCAGGTCAGCATGGTGGTATAGAAACCCAAAGCTTGAGGCTTGAAAGAGATAAAGCTAATTGCATGTCCTCAACCAATGACATTACTTTTGGTGGGGAAAACGAATGAATTATCTGAAAACAAAACAACATTTTGACAAGACATGTTTGGGTAAATACAAACATTAGCTTCTCATGTGACATTGCATAAGACCAAACAATGCTTTAGGGAACCTTAAATACACCATAGAAGGCACTAGAAACATAATGATAAATACTTCACCATAAAAACCCTAGTTGTTGCATTGTGCATTCTTTGTCATAACCTTTATGATATGCTATCCTTGTTTTTCTTTTATAACAATTGTATAATCTCAAGAGATCTTGAGTAAACTCTTTTACACTTATGTTCAGAAATGCTCTACGATACTACTTTGTTCATAAAGAGTTGTAGGAAAATTTGAAAAAAGTTGACAAAAATAAGTCCCCAATGTTTTTATTAAATGATATATGCATAGTAAATGTTTGTGATTTTTCTTAAGTGAATGTATCAAATGAATTAATTCATATATTCAGTTGCGATGTCTGAATTCTTATACATTGCACATTGTAATGGTGGATTATGATTTTCTTACACTATTTTTTTAGGAAGATATAAATACGTATTATGTGGCTTTATACTCTTGGGCTAAGTCTAAGATCATTAATGAAACTTCAGGATATACTAGGAAAAAAGCACAATCTTTAAGTAACTCGGGAAATGAAAAGGAGATCAAATTAGAAGCGCGTGGTGATCTCGAGCTCGTATGTAAAGATAAAAGGTCTGATGAAGATCCTTTTTACTACTTCTATGACACATGTTTTATAAAACTAGGATTACATCTTCCCTTTGCTACCTTTGATAAAAAGATTATCTTAATGTTAAACGTAGCACCTACACAACAATGCCCACATTTGTTTGAGAATTTCACATATTATATATGCTTGGCTCATAACATAGTCTCGACCGCCAATAAATTTTTCTAGTTTTTTTATCATAAACCTAATAAGGGGGGACCACTTAAGTATCAGTAAATCAAGGTCTTTTAACTTTTGTATCAGTCTTCATACAAATATTAAGAGACATTTTACAAAGGTTCGACCCTTTTAAAACCTTGCTACCTCGCTCAAAGGGTATTGTTTATATTGGACCCAAAATCCTAATCCTTAAAATCTCGGACAACTGGCTGATATTGATAAGGAGGAAGTTAACCACTACCAAATCATAGAGGGGCTTAATCGTGTGTTTGACTCCAAAACTATATTGACATTAAAGTATCGCAAAATAGATATGAAAACCTATATAGGTTGGATGTTTTACTATTCATCCCTGTTCAATGTATGTACTATATGATATTGTAACTAACATCTTCCTTATCCTTGAATTGCTGATCAATGCATGGCTTTGTCGCACAAGGAGATGGCTCAACTGAAGTGAGAAACAAAGGCTAATGAGATAAAGATTGCCAACATAGTGCCACTCATGAGAATCAGCTGAGGCCAAATCAAGTTCCAATAGGGCCAAAGAGAACTCCCTTTGAACATGCCCTTAAATGGAAAAGAGGAAAAGAGAATAGCATAATGAAGGGTAGAATTAATGAACCCTGTTAGTCTTAAAACATTCAAGCTTTGATGACGAAGATTCAATAAGAAAGGAGATGATGATGTTGTAGATATGTGTAGGCTTTCTTTGTATCATTTATAAGTTTCTCACGGAAAGGTATTCATAAGATCCATATAATCAAACTAAAATGAGTTAAAATGATTTAAAATCATAATAATTAATTACATGGTTAAATAATTGATTTCAAATTTTCAGGACAGTAATATATTACTATATTGAGATAATTAATTTAACAGACTCCTGCAATAAATAAATAATTGTTTTGTGGATAATCATTGATTATGATTTTTAGATAATTGATCAAATACACATCAATAATTAATAAAAAACTGATAATCGATTATAGGGTGAATTAATCCATTAAAACAAAAACTTTGATAATTGATTTATAAAGGATAATCAATTAAATGGAATAATAATCGATTAAATGCATTAAAATCTCTTTTGATTAAAGGCTTTTGAAATGTATAAATAAAGCCCTCAGTTCTACATTTGAATCATGAATTTTGAAGCGGTGAATTTTCAAGCAATCAAAGAGCATTTACCATTTTTCTGCATTTGTTTCTACATTCAAAGAATTCAAGAAAGCTTGTCATCAAGCGATGGTTTTGTGAAATGCTTCTGTTGTGTAGTTGTATTTTCTGATTTATACTTTGTTGTTGTATCTAGATTGGTTATCCAGAATTGTTATCTTAGTGATTAAGAAGCCATAAAGTTATACATTTTCTCTCAATGTGTGAGAGTTGATAGAGTTCCTCTTAACATTTATATATACTCTAAAAGGGGTTCAAGAGTTTATTTTTGTATAACATTCAAAAAAAGTTAATAGAATCAATAATTCACATATTGAAGTGTTGATACTGGAATAGGATCAAGAAGATATGAACCGATATAAATTCTTATGTATTTTATTTTTTATTTTCTCTATTCTTTATTGTACTTCACTCCTTTTCTTATATCAAGTTAGATTCCACTTAAAGTAGCAATCTAGTTTTCAATCTTAAAGGTTTTAGAAAAAAATCTCAATAAGATAAAGGATTTTAGAAAAAGTTAATAAAATTAATTCTCCTGTTGTTCTTGATTTAACTTAGTCATTCTCAATCATATGGCTGAACTCTGGTTATGGAAATGGGAGACAATTGGGACTTTGTATATCATGGGAAACCTATGACTTTGGGGTATCCTTTTGGAATGCTTCTTTTGCATACTCTACCCACAACAAGCTAAAGGCCGATGTCAAAATTACCGATTATACTAGTTACAAACTAAAATAAATATTTTATTTTTTGAATAATTAAATTAACAACAGCATCTCACAACAGTAATACTATGTTTGGTTCTACAGGCGGATTCTCGAAGAAAAATAAGATTAAAATGTAAAGGAGGTGAATATTTACAAAGAAATAGAGTATTCCATACTTTAATATAATTAATCTTATTATTAATTTATTAATATTTATATTGTAATAAAATAAATATAATTAATTATATAATATAATTGTACTTATTAATAATAATTATTAAAATAATAATAAATTTAATAAAATTATAAAATAATAATAAAAAATATTTATAATAAATTTATAAAATAATAATTAAAATAATATAATTTTAAAAGTAAAATATTAATGATATGAATATTAAAAACTAAAAATAATAATAAAATCATAAATAATAATTATAATAATAAAAATAAATAATAATAATAATAATAATAATTTATAAAAAAATAATATTATTATTATTAATTAATTTCACTTTTGTTTTAAATAAATAATAATTTTATAACTTAAAAATTAAACAATAAAAATTCATTAATTATACTCATCAAATTAATTATATTTAATTTTAATTATAATTTCTTTTATTAAAAATTTATTTTATCACTCACCAAATTTTATAAAATTCTCAGTAAAATCTCATTATTTTTATCTTAATTCAAACAACCTAATTTTTCATACACTTTTGTATCAAATAATAAACTCAAATCTATAATCTTAAATCAATCCTAAATTAGCGATTTAACCTTAAAAGTTGATCTAACCTGGCATTACTAGACGTAGGACAGAAGACAACGTTGTAGTCTGCAGGATTGGAACAGGTGAAGGTGCTGGTTTGGTCGTCAAACGGGTAGCTGTAGGCTTGCGGACACGCCGTCTTGAATATTTTGGAGTACACACTCGGTTCGCACGAGGAACGGTTCCCAACGCAACAAAAATAGTCCTGTTGGAACGCACTGCAAGGGTTCTGACATGCCACCACTTCCCCATTTCTGGTTACCTTCAGTTCCGCGGGGCACACTGCGTTCAAGTCCACCACGCACCCCGTGCTCTCACACTTCCTCCCGGAACTACTAATCGGAACAACAATCACCGGCAAGTTGAAACCGTCCACCAAGCTCACGTCATAAAAGTCAAGCCCGTCGAAGCCGCTGAACTCCACCAGCGCGGTCGGCGGTGACGATCCTCCGTTACATGCTATCTTGCCGGAATTGCAGTCGCCGGTAACACATGAGAAATTTCCGGTAATTGAGTCGGTGGTGCAAAGTGTTCGGCCCCAGATTCGACCCCGCCATTGCACGGGTACGTTGACGCTGGAATTTTCGCCGCTTCGCAAAACGAACCCCGTGGTTGAAAGATTGGCGTTACCGTTACTGCTCAAAGCTGGCCACACCGTGTAGTTGCATTGGTTGATGAAAGTCATTTTCGCGGAATTGATCCCTGTAAATTAAGTATGTTGTGAGAATAGGGTAACACCTTAAAGATTAGACAGAAAAACGTAGATCGAACCTGATAAGTGAAGCGTTAAGAACACCAAAAGTGAGAAGAACCATGTTGAGTGAACCATGTCAATGAAAAAGGAAAAAAAGAAAACAAAAAAGGAGGATATGATGAAGCAAGATTAAGGGCCAAATAAGTTTGGTATTTCTCTGAATTCATAACGTGTATCTGATGGCAAGTTGACGGAGACTTCATTTTTTCTGTATCAAAATCAAAAACTGTCTTTGCTTCCTTGGGGCGAGTTGACTAGTTGACTTCTAAAGTCAACAAATACTTGATTTTGAATGTTTTAGATGAAAATAGATTTTTAAAAAAGGTTAGTGATAAAATTTTAACTCATGATTAGTTTTACAATTATTTTTGAAATGGTAGAGATACTGGATTCAAATAAGCAATAATTATATTATGATAAACTAGAAAATCTAAAGGAAAGTTAGGGAGAAAGGAAAAACCTTAAATAAAATGAGATAAGGAAAGAAAATTGAAAAATACACTGTAAGACAAATAATTTTATTGATAGGCATAACGATGATATCTTTACAGAAATGTGTGTTTATAAATGTTTGAACTTTGAAATGTCTACTACTTCCTATTTATAATCTAAAAATAATAGTTAACATTTTAAAAATAAAACTTCTGTAAATCTCATTTCGCATAAATGTTGTTTAATTAATAATTTTTATGTAATCTTTTATAACAGCTTCTCAATTCCATCCAATAAGTACTTCGTCCATCTTTTGCTTCAAAACACTTTTTTTATTCAAATTATCTCAAAATAATTATGTCTTTTCGAATGGATCTTGTGATTTTTGTTGACTTAAATGTCTCGAGCTATATTAATATCTTCAAATGTATATTAATATTGAGTCTTCTCAAATTTTATATCTCATATTTTATGCTTCACTCACCTCTTAATAGATATTTTTAAAAGAATAATTTATAGAAATATATAAGGATTTAAGAGTCGTTCTCTCATTCGTACAACTATAAGATCAAGATATCACACTTACACATTTTAGTTCTTTTATTTTTTTCTCCATCATTCCTTGACATATAATACCATAATGATTTTGGCCATTATTATTGTTCTCTCAATGCTACTTTTCCTGAACGTTATGATTAGCGAATTTTTCTGGATTACACCAAAAACTAACCTCTTTTTAAGAGATTTTATTTGAAAAATAAAAACGCAAATTAGATATTACATTTTCCATTTTTTTGAAAAATTTGAATATATTTTGAAATCAAAATATTCTTCAAAATATTTTACAAGCAATCTTTGAACAACTTATAATTAGAAGCACTATGGGATGAATATAATTTTACCATTCCTTTAACATGTGTTTTGCTCATTTTATGTTTTTACTTGTTAAATTATTGGACGATACGATTTATGAGACAATCTAATGACATAAAAGTCATATGAATTAATCATGCAAGAATGAACGCATAAGATGATATATTAATATAATGGATGAAACACTTGACCAGATGATCCAAATTAAAAGAATGCATCAGAAAAACCTAGAGCATATGGTCATATTAGATGAATTTTCAAGATATTACAAGTAAGATCATAGAGCGTTAGTTGATGATCTTATCAATGTTCATAACAGACAAATCAATATTGAACGTATTAAATGAAGGGTTCAACGTCTTCTTACAATAGATGATTTATCGTTATAAGGAGTTCTCTAAACTTAATGCTTAATGGTCCTGGATGTAGTCCTAATTGTATGGTGAACCAGTATAAATATGTCTACTTCTCATTGACTTATACATTGTCTCTATTACTTTTGAATTATTTATATTTCACATTATTTGAGTTCAGGCTCCATTCAAACCTTCGTCTCTTTTTTGAGCCAACTGCATCTATACTACTCTCTTAAAAAAGTTTTCACTACTCTTGTGTTCTTCGAATTCATCTATGACGGTGAAAAACAAGAAAGAAACATAAGAAGAGAGTGTTGAATTGTGTTTTTTAAAGTTTATTTGTTTTTCACAATTATCGTCTGATATATTACCATTAGACAATGGATTCAGATTTTAACAAATTTAAAGACTTTTAGTTTTTGCAAGTTTCGTTTTAACAACCATTTTTAAGTTAGTTATACACATAACATACAATATATAGATGAAAGATAGTGTTTACACTAGGCATACTACTATTGGGATGTAGATATTATTCTTTGGTCAAACCACACCTAACTAACACTAAGTATTATTAATATTAGTCACTTTTGGCTCAACTGAGTATTCTTGATACTAAATCACTCCTAAAGTAAGTATTCGTTATTCAAGCCAGCCATTTTGAGCTTACCATTAAGTATTTTTTACAAAACGCTCCTAACTTAAGTTAGTTATAAAATCTCAATGATTATTATGATTTCGATGTATATAATGTTTAAACTCTTTCTATTAGGATATAAGAATGAATACATGTTTTGTTCTTATAAATTATGACTCACTTCTTTGTTCTTTGAACACATATCTTCTTATAGTAGTTCTTACGTCCTATTTTATGGCCATTTTAATAGTTTTGATTTCAGGACTTTTTTCTTTATTTTTCTTATATGATTTGATGATCTTTTACCTTATCAAGCATTAAATGTATGACATAAAATATTAATTTAATATATGTAATGTTATTATTAGTAGCAGAAGTAAAATTGGTAGCTTTTATCAAGCATTAAATGTATGACATAAAATATTAATTTAATATATGTAATATTATTATTAGTAGCAGAAGTAAAATTGGTAGCTTTTACCCAATTGGTTCCTTGTTGAAGTGAGCCTTTACCCATATACCCATAGTTGATTTCATGCATGTAGAATTTATTAAGATTTTGATTTCAAAATGTGAGAATCTGATTTTGAGTCAGTAGTCCTGTTATTTCCTTCAATGCTTACATGAATATGGCGTTTGCAAATTTCAATATATGTATATCCATATCAATGCGTATATAATCGAAGAAAACATTCAGTAAATTGGAAAAACTTGTTTGTTTTTAGAAGTTGGAAAAAGAAGTTAGGTCTAGATAAGGTATAACAAACAACTCATTTCACTTTGCATGAATAATTATCAGTTTGCTCCAAGATTTAAAGATTAGGCACATGTTAACATTAGTTCTTAGAAAAGCATAGATTGAACCTGATAAATGAAGCGTTACGAATACTAAAAGTGAGAAGACCATGTTGAGTGAACCACATTGAGAATGAAAAAGGAAAGGGAAAGAAAAAAAAAAGAAAAAAGAGGATATGATGAAGCGAAGATTAAGGGGGCCAAATAAGTTTGACAATTCTCTGAATTCATAACGTGTACGTGATGGCAAGCTGACCGAGACTTCATTTTCTTTATCAAAATCAAAGACTTTATTTGCTTCCTTGGGGCGAGTTGACTCGTTCACTCGTAAAGTCATTAAACAATTAATTGTTTTTAATCATTTCTCCTACAATGAAATATATATATATATATATATATATATATATATATATAAATATTTAATTTCAAAATATTGTTTATGAATCCATGTCCCTATCAGTTCTTAAACAAGTCAATTAATTTTTAACTTATCATTATTAATAAACATCCATAAAATTTTAATATTTTCTTTTATCTTTAAATCAAATTACATCTAACTTAGATAGTTTAATTTTTTCTCTCTAACAAATTACATTTAATTCAAATTTTCAAAACATCTATAAATAGTTTTCTTTCATATAAATTTAATAAAAATAAATGATTTTTCACTTACATATCTTTTTTATTTATCTCCTTCTCTCATATAAATTAAAAATAAATCCTTCCAAATTTTAATTGTATTTTTAATTAATTTTTTACAAAAAAAAATTAACCTATTTTTAAATCTATAAATTACACTACCTATATTTTTATTTAACATTTCTAACTTCATTTTTCAATTTCATTTTAAATTTTTAATTTATCAATAACAATAAGCATTCACAAAATTTTAATATTTTTTATTATCTTTAAATCAATTTATATTTAATTTTGGTTAGTTTAATTTTTTTCTCTCACAAATAATTTTAAATTTATTCTTACAATTTTTAATTAAACTTTTTAAAACATTATTTATATAGTTAAAATTTATTTTTCTAGAAAATTAATTTTCATAATCTATAATAAATCATTTACAATATTTTTATTTATTTTTATACCTTTTTATACAAAAGTCATAAAAAATTATAAATTTTTCATTTTATTTTACTTTAAAATATTAAAAAATTATAAAACTTGAAAAAAAAAAAACAAACGGCAAGAATTCGTTTTACAGGTAACCGAATTCTTATTGTAACCAAATGTTAAATTCTAATAAGGAATTTGGCCCGGCAACCGAATTCCCCACTTAAAAAATAATATTGGAAAGTGTATTGTTCTTATAAAAATTTCGTAAGAGATGAGCCAATTGTGATGATTTTGTGATGTAAGTTGATGTGGGTCAAAAGTTGTTTGGCCAAATATATCTATGGAGTACTGTGTAAGATATAAGTCAAACTGTACTAATTTTGTGAGATTTTATTGATTGGGTGCAAAAGACTTGCGTAGACAGCCAATAGACCAAGAAATACATTAGTCTTTTCATCATCAATATAACAGTTGGTCACGTAGTGTCCAAATTCAATTCGTCTGTTCGATTTGAAGTTGTTAATTATGTAGTGTTCTCCAACTGGTTTTAAACCAATAATTGCTGCAACATGGAGTGTTGGGTGGGTGGTTTGCATGTAAATTCTAGAACGTGGGGATCATGGTGCTGCAGTATCATGGCACTTCCAATAGCTTATTTGTGCCAGTTTTGTAAGGTTTTGAGGTAATATTTATAAGGTTTGAGGTAATATCAATAAGGTACTATCACATTTAATAAATTTTTACAATTACTTTATAATTATTATTTTATTCTTTATTTCTTTTTTTTATAAATATAAAATTTAATTTTTATAATAACCATAATATTCTTAACAATAATAATAATGTTATTATTATTATAAAATAATAATAATGTTATATTTAATTTTCTGCTAATGTACTTATAAAGGTACGTGAATAGGGTTAGGTCTGGAGAGATGAGTTATTCATGAAATTAATCAAAGGAAAAGTTGCTTGTTTATTATTGATTGATGAAGAAGCTGTAGAAAATATGAAGTAGGTGGAAATGATTGATGGAGACATGTCGGTCACAAACAAAGGACAACAAGTAAACCGTTAACCAAGCATATTGTGGACTTTCATAAGAAATAACCTTAAAACAAATTGAAAAATATTATTTGTAATAAGGGAAATACATGGTAGATTGGTAATAAGGAGATTGGTAATAAGGAAAATGAATGTATTTTATATATGGATAACTTTTAAGGTTTTGTTTGGATTAGAGAATAGATTTAAGAGAGTTTATTTGAGTTGATTTAAGATAGAAGTGTTTGAAAAATTTTATTGTTTAGATGAGAAGGTTGTTTGGATTAATTTGAAGAGATTGGTTATGAAAGTTTGGGATTGATTTGATAGATATTATAGATTTGTTTTTATTTTTTTAATTGATATATTTCTAAAATTACTAATTAACCCATGTGAAATAAGATGGTATAAAATTAAAATGAATTAATTTTAATATAAAAATATAGAAATTGAATCAACTAACTAGATATTTTTTAATAAGTTGATAATGATTTTATCTAATCTAACTCGTAAATATCCTTACTTTTGTGTTTTAATAATTTTATATTTAAAATAAAATAAAACTATTTTTAAGATAAATAAAAAATATTTTAAATAACATCTTCTTTCCTCAATTTCATCATAAATATTGAATCAAATAAAGAGATAAAAATATATTTTTTCTGATTTACTTCAATTAAACATTAAGTAAACATATTTTCATCAATAAAAAATGAAAAAGAAAAATAAATAAAAAATAATATAACATGTATAATATACTTTTTATTATTTTTTTTATAAAGGAAACAATTTTTATTGATTTAATTATTTTACGTCAATAATATAATTATGAATGGATAGATTGTATTGAGTATTGGTAGATTGAAGGGAGATTAATTATATTATAGTTGTCTTGGAAAAAAGAAAAGGAAAGTATTATGAATGAAAAAAAATATATAATTATTGGAATCAATTATTTAATGAATTAGGTATAACTAAGTTTATTTTTCATATATAATATATATATTGTTACAATAAATTACATTAATTTTAATAATTGTTTCTTGTTTATAATTTATACCTTCTTTACATTTTTTTAATTATTTTAGTATAATAAAATTAATAAGGAGTGTTTTGTAATTTTCAAAGTCAAGGGTATTTAGTAATTTCCACTTCATTTTCAAGGGCTATTTCGTAATTTTCAATTTCATCCCTTCAAATCCTTTCATATGATGGAAGATTCAAGAAGATCCAATTCTGCAAATCTCTCCTCATCCATCCTCCCAGGTCAACCAAACAACCTTCATCCACTCAAATTTATCTTCTTGAAGAGTAAATCTCCTCAAATCAGCCCAACTAAACACAATCTAAAAGAAAGATAGAGAAATTTAAATGAAAAGTTTATAAAAATTTATGAATGATATGATTTGTATGATTGATAAAATAATTTTATACTAAACAAAATTATAATTAAAATTAAATATAATTAATTTGTTGAGTAGAATTATTAATTTTAATTTTTAAAATTATAATTATTTAAAAATAAAAATTAATTAATAATAATAACATTATTATTATTTTATAAATTTAATTTGATTATTATTATTATTTTATTTATTTTTATTATTATAATATATTATATAAATAATTATATTTAGTTTATTATAGTATAAATATTAATAAATTAAATATATAAGAAATAGAGCAAAATCTCATTCATCCCTCAAATCTTCGATGTTTTGAGAAGAAATACTGTTCATTCAGGTTTTTCTCGATTTATTTTTTAAATAATATTTTAATTCTTGAAAAACGAACTTTCACTTCAAATCTTTCATAATGAAACAAACAGAATCTAAATAACAATTAATTTGATCTATTAAGAGATTATTGATATCCTCGACAATTACTTTCTTAAATTAAACTATTAATCTTAATTTAATATCAATTGTTGAATCTAATATTTATTATTAAACAAAAAAATATAATAAATTTATGATATATTTTTTTCTATTTAAAAAAAATAACAATTCAAGTATCATTGTTCAATCCATCTATAGTATAGATAATACAATTTTTCATTCAATACGTTTCTTTTACTAAATTTTCTTTAACAATAACTTCAAAATTTAAGTTTAATAGTTTTCTTAGTTTGTGTTATTACGTGAATCAAATCCGTTGTTTAACGATGATTCATTTGAGTCCATTTGTATTATATTTGTCTCTTATGTCAAAAATTAATTTAACATATTTACATTAAAAATTATATTCGACTGCAAGCCTAAGAAAATAACTCATAAAAACTTACATGAATATTTTCTTAAAAGAATTTATTTTAGTTATATATTTTAATATTTTCGCACATGGTATAGCAAATAGATAAGATCCACCCAAAAGTTATCAAGTTAGGAATGTAATAAATATGTTAACAATTCTGCGGTTCAAGTCTCACCACGTTTCTATATGTAAATTTTGTTAAGTTGTCAATCTCTATGTGGACGGATAACGAAGAAAAGAAAGAAACAGTTAAAATAAAATAAAAGATGAAAAATTTAATAAATATGACAAATACTTGTCAAAATGAAGAAAAAAAATAAAAAGGAAAATATAATGAAAGTGAATTGTACATTGTACATGATTTTATAAGGTCATTTCTGTGTGTGTTGCAATAGAAACCTCTCACAAAAATGGTAACCATCAAAGCATCGTACACAGTAGTTCCAAATCAGCCAACTCCAGAGGGCATTCAATGGCTGTCTGATATTGATCAAGTGGCGAGTCTCCTCCACACCCCCACCATCTGCATTTTCCATACAAAGCACAACCATGGCACATTGGTTCAACATATGAGAAACTCTCTTAGCAAGATTTTGTGGCACTACTATCCATTGGCTGGTAGGTTGAGAAGGTTAAGAGAAGATGGCAGATTCGAGTTGGATTGTAATGCAAAAGGAGCAGTGTTGATTGAAGCAGAAACCACAAAAACACTGCATGATTATGGCCAGTTTTTGGGTGACTCCATCAAGGAGTTGGTTCCAACAATTGATTACACCACAAACACCCCACTTGAGGAACTTCCCTTGTTACTAGTGCAAGTAACAAGTTTCCTTGGTGATGAAGCATTTTCCATTGGAATTGCTATGTGTCATACTTTGTGTGATGGTGCTGCTGGCTTTCAGTTCATCAACTCATGGGCAAAGTTGGCTCGTGGAGAGCCCTTAGAGCCTCATGAAATGCCCTTTCTGGATAGAACTGTGCTCAAATTCACAGCCCCTCCATCACCTCCACGCTTTGATCACCTAGAGTTGAAGCCTTTGCCTCTCATATTAGGAAGATCTGACAACACTGCTGAGAAAAACAAGAAGGTAAAGGCCACCTTCTTGAAGCTGACAGCAGAACAAGTGGAGAAGCTGAAGCACAAGGCCAATGCTGATGAATCAACAAAAGGGTCAAGACCTTATAGCAGATTTGAGGCTCTTGCTGCACATGTATGGAGATGTGCATGTAGGGCTCGTGGATTAGATGAAAAACAACCAACTCTGATTCGGTTCAATGCTGATTTTCGCAATAGAGTGATTCCACCTCTCCCTAGGAATTACTTTGGGAATGCTTTGGCCTTAACAGCAGCAGCATCACAGGTTGGAGAAATCTTATCAAATTCTTTGGGTCATGCTGCTCAGAAAATAAGGGAAGCAGTTGAAGTTCTTACACATGAGTATATAAGCTCCCAGGTATACACAGCACCACTTTTTTTGGTCCCCTTTTGATCTTATATCTATTTCTTTCACACTTCTTCTATAGTTTGACACTATTTTCTTCTTACTTTGGAACAGCATGAACAAAATAAATGAATCAAATTAAAACTGATTCAAACATAAACCCTAAACAGTATAATAGCATAATTGATTAAGAAAAAATGATCCATTATAGTTAGGAAGAAATAACCAAATTGAACTATTTTAAAATATTTAAATTATATGAATCATTCTCTACGAAATACATTATTTTAAGGCATTTTTTTAATTTTATAAATTATAATTGAGTTAAATTTAAGTAGTTTTATTTAGGAGTAGTTGGGTTCTTTTAATGCAAGTCAGTACTATAGTTTGGTTTAGTTTCTTTTTTAGGAAAATCCTAAAAGAAAGGTATAATCATGGATATTTGATTATTAGTTTGACTTTCACACATTATTTCACAAAGATATTCTTCTTTTACAGATAGATCTCATTAGAGGTCAGGAGCATATGGATAAAGCAAGGGCTTTGTATTTCGGACCAAATGAAGGCAGGGATGCATTGTTTTTGGGGAACCCTAACCTTCATATTACAAGTTGGATGGGTATGCCAATGTATGGAGTAGATTTTGGTTGGGGAAAGCCTTTGTATTTAGGTCTAGCAGATGTGGCTACACAGGACAGGGCATGGTTTACTCAAAGTCCAGATGGTGATGGCTCAATTCTTCTGCTTCTATGCTTTCAAATGGAACATATGCAGCTTTTCAAGAATTTCTTTTATGAAGAAATATAAACTGTATTTCAATATATATTTATATATATATATATATATATATATATATATATATATACACACACACATATATAACTTGTTGAATGCAATGCAAGCTTTATGTAATTTCTTAATTTTAATAAATTTATCCAACTATGTGGCTTAATTATAAACTTGAAAATCACCTACTAGTTATATTTTTTTTCACCTATTAGTTTTTGTCTGTAGTTGATGATTAATGAATTTTATATATTTCTTATCGAAAATTGAATTTTTTTTTATTGAGTTCTTTATAGGAGATATTTTGTGATCTCTTTATCTTTTTTGAGTTTAAGTTGAAGTATTGATCATAATAAATATTGAGCATAATAGTAAATGAAAGTGTATATGGAATAATGTTCTAATCTTGAACTTAATAAGTGAATGATAAATAAAAGTAATATAAAATTGAGATTCAATTAGAGTAAATTTGTAAATTTTATTATTATGAGTATGATTTCATAGGATTTTGTAGTCTTTTCTTCTAGTTAATGTTATATATTAACTCATACAATGGTACTGACGAAATAATATAAACTGAATTAGAGATTTTTATAGATTAAGTCAATTTAAATTTAGCGAGAAGTGAAGTCAAATGAAATATGTTCAAGACATTGAATTAGACGATAGATAAAATCAGTAAAAATATAAAGTCAGACATTTTTTTTACTTAAAGATTAATAAAGGTCAAATATTAAGCTATTCATATTTAGAAATATTGTTAGACAAGTTGATCTTAACAAATCAATGTATCACTTTATTGTAATAAATAAAAGATAAACACAAGAAAAGAATAAAATTTGCAATATGTCCAAATGAATTAGTTCAATTAATTATTTTATAATTAAGTTCTCCAATAAGAATGCGAAATTAATTTTAGTTTGTTTTTTAACCACATTTTATCATGTAGAAGTATTGCAAATTGTATCAATTTCAGCATGAGTGAGATGCGTTAAAAGAATAAATTGAATCAAAGGTTATCTCAAAGGGATATGGTCATACTCACTTGGGAGTAAGGGGTGCAATAGAAGAATAAATTACATGGGAGACTCACCTACATGGATGTGGCTTCTTATGGGAGGTGCACTTAAAAGAGAAAATTGCATTAGACGTTCTCTTATATGTGTGATTGCATTCACATAAGTATGAGATGTGCATTAATATAAAAATTAAATAAGGGTTCACTCACAAGATAAGGATAGAGCTTTTCCCACAATGGTATGGGTGGAAAATTAGATATAAAAATTGTATTAAAGATTTATGAAAAAATTTATGAAAAATTTGGAAATAGACATATGATTGTACCCACATGCATGCTGGGAGATGCACTATTAGAGAAAATTACATCAAAGGTTTGTCACGGAAGTGTCTTTGAGCCCACAAAGACACACTATTATATAAATAAGACGACTTCTTCCTCGTATCGGGTTCATATTCTAGATGATGGAGAAGCAGCACTCCATCAGGATCATACATGTTCGGTAAGTTAAGTTATAATTTTATCAAATTATATATTATTTTTAATTTGAAATGATGTTGTATTGAATAAGTATATGTGCATAGTATATTTAGGCATATTGTAAACATTTGCAAAGGATGAATAATTACGGTCAAGTGATTGAAGGTATTCTGGCATGGGAGAACACACAGGCAGCCATAGTGTTAACACGTTACATTATTGATGAGGGGGTCATTTATACTAGACGGTCCTATTTTGTAGGGGTTTAGGACATAGTTCTCAGACATCTGTTATGTACAAGTGACGAATATTATATGTTGATGTACTTATCATTAAGTTATATATAAATAAGTCTTTTTTATATATGTTCACTACTTTTTATTAGTTATTGTATGTTGCATGTTCTGGTTGATTAAATATTGGAAGAATTGATGAACAAGACATTACATAATAATAAATAATTTACTTAATACAACATTCATATTGTACATAATAAATAACAATGTATTACAAAATAGGCATACATCAATTGTCTGCAAGATTAACATATGTTGGATTAACTTTGATGAACTCTGAAAATTTTTGCATATTACTTCATTTTGTAATGTCTTGTTCAAAGCAGACATATGTTAATCTTCGCCTATAGACATGTCTTATACGTATTATTTGGTGTAGACTAACATCAGTGAGAGGTCTTGTTCTCAATACAAATTTTGTAACATTTTGCTTTAATGATAAGCACACTAAAACAACATTGTATGTACTAACTATCACATATACCATATTTAGTATAATCATCCACTTGTCTACACTAGTCTGCAAAATACATAAATGTTAGACATGATAAAATTTGGTAAACACATATATGAACCAAATAAGTTCAACACGTACAAAAGATATCATCGTTGACATGTCATCCACCAATAAGACACATGGTAAACCGTGAGTACGCCTTAAGACATTTAGATACAAAGATCATTAGATGTTTATACAATGTGACATTGAAAGTGTGACCAACAACATGTAGACTCAACTCAAACGATGTCTTTATTTCATTATGTTGGAGTACAATCACATTGTTTACTGAGTTCAGCAGATACATAAATCTCCCATACTATTTTGTAATATTCACTTAAGATTCCAATGAGCTTGTTCAACCTTGCATAAGCAAACAACAAATTAGAAAGTCCACACTTGCACATTTAAACCAACATATGACCAGATACAAACTTACTTATTTGATGTGAGATTCCCTAAATGCATCACCTTATCTGTCCATGCCTTCACAAATTTCTCCTTATGTGGAATGGCCCATGTCTTACTCACCAATTCAACAAATAACGACTATGGGAGACAAACACATTAAAAATGTTTAAGACACCCCTGAATGCATCAACATCTGCAGAATTAATGATAGTTTCATATGCATCTATAATAAGGTGTCAAGCCTCTCTAAAAATAAATAGCATTTTACACTTTGTTTTCACATTCTTATTGATGTGGAATTGGCATAGCAAGTTAGAAGCTTCAAGAAAAATAATGTTAATTACATTCATCAAAGCAAGGTATCTATCACAAACAGTGACTTCAAGAAACACATCAGCCCTTAAAAGCAACCATTTAAGTCTTTCCAAAGCCCAAGTAAAATTTGCTTCATGTTTACTAGATAACAACATAAAGCAGTTGAGAAAGTTAATCCCGTGGATGTGAAACCTACTATTTCAATCAAAGACAAACTATATTTGTTTGATTTGAATGTGTTATCCGTCAACAACACAATGTGGAATGCATTAAACAATTTCACTGAATCGGGGTGTATCCAAAAAACATAACTGACAACTCAAAAGAATTGACGCCTACTCTAGTGAATATATTGATCATGCTCAAGCAACATCATTAGAGGTTGCATTTCAATTCTTAATCCTCTGAGTGATCTTGTTTATTTATATTTGGCATTGTACAACTGCTTGATTGTTGTTACATTGTCCAATTGTTCTCTTTCAAGTTTAGTAATATGTTTGCCAACCTGAGTTGACTTTTCATCATGTCCACAACTAACACATGTTCATCAAGTTTTAATCTCTCAGCATAAGAGTGACCAACTAATGTCTCAGCCAACGTATGATTATGCGTCCCACATATCACCTTCAACACCCATCCTTTTCCATTGGAAACATGTTTACCCCGCAATTTGGAAGGGCAATCATACTTCCTTGTGCCTATTATAGTCACATCTAAGTCATGCTTGTATTTTGTATACTTACCACCCTGTTTACAACTTAATAACACAAATGTTTTCCTTTCTTATTGTTTGTTTGCTTTGTTAGGTCTAAGTATGACAATAAAAAAACCAAGGCCAAAGACAACTCCACAAACCATTGAAGTAAATCATCTTGCGTCGAAAATACCTACAACAAAACACATGGCATTGTCGTTACATGAGGTGTCCAAATTCTTACACAAATTACAAATAATCAATTTACCTCATCTGTTGTGAAATGACTAACGCACACCATTAAAGTTAACTAGCTCTAATTGTTTCATGTCCAATGTTTTGTCTACTTCATGGGATATTGTACTCCAAATATCTCTCTTTGTCCTTACATGCAACAACCAACTTCATTTAAGCAAATAAAATAAGCAACAAAACCAAATATAAATATATTGCACAAATATATTCCGGATTGGTGAAATCCAGAATTTAAAATACATGTTATAGATAGCTTATTTTAAAATACAAAATAACCTTCGGAATTGAAATTCATGAGGTGTACTTCGAAATACAATTGTGTCTTTCGAATTGTAAAATTCAGAATGCAATTTATTTTCTAGATTAAATTTTGGATTGTAAAATTTAAAATACAATTTTATATTTTAGAATAGGATAATCCAAAAGTCAAAAACTTATTCTAAATTGTACAATCCAGATTACTTTCCAAATTATACAAATCCAAACGCCGCTCTTCTATTCTCGATTACGTTGGAATGTATTTTTTGACTTCTAGTTAGTAATATAGAATTCTAACTTCCAACAAATATAAATTCTGGATTTTACAATCCAATGATTTCTCATACTACAAAATTTAGAATATAAATCAAAATCATGTCACTCCCACTTACCGAAGATAAATATGTTGCCTCTAAACACCCACACCCAATAACCTCTACAACCAACAAAACAACATTAGAAGAGCACAATTGTAGCAAAACTCGAACCACGCACTTCCATTTTCACCCCTCACATCCATCTTTACATTCTTTTTCCTAGGGTAGTTAAGCCTTTTCCACAAGGGTGCTTTGGAAATATAAGATTTTATGGAAACTATGAAGGTAAGGTGCAGGAAGAAGTCGTTCAGAAATAAGGATGAAATTATTGAATTTGGTGTGTCCAGTTTCAATTTGGTGGAGACGTTGCACCTGTGTGGTGTGGTGGTTCTTTAATGGGATTAACTTATATTAATGGTACATATTAATATTTTAGCACTATAATAAAAAAATAATATTATATTAATGCTAACAATTATAAGAAGTTATAGCACTTCCATATGATTTGGCAACAAATTCTAGAACCAAAATATAATTATCAATCTTTCATTAATTTCTTATATAAGTTTCTTTCAAATCACTTAATTCATAAATTATATTTTGTCATTAGTGATGCTGATTGAATTCTACTATTTTAGTTCATGCAGAATGAATGTCTTATGTTTCACAAATTGTTTTAGTGAAATTCCATAATTTTAACTAAATGGAATTTCTAAAAATAAAAATAGACTTCGAGCTAAAATAGTTTTTTTTTTTTAATTTTGTGTAATTTTTTTTTATTTTTGATTTTTATTGTGTTCTGTAATTTTTTTCTATTTATTTATATTTAATCTTATATACGTTTCTATTTTTCTTTTAAATAGATACTTTCTAAATTTTAGTTTTTAAAGACTTGTTGAATGGATTATTAGTCTTTGAACTTACGATTAGCAGATTTATAATATATAGTTTTTTTTAAACTTATACCTAAAATTTGTTTATTTTGAAATTCAAATTTCTTTAAAGTAAAAATTATCTATAAATGTTTAATTAAAACTTCTGATCTTTATTTCTGATTTTTGAATTTAAAGTGATTATCTTTTTCTCTACTTTTCAATTTTTTTTATCGTGACATCATCAATCAAAATAAATTGAAATGTCTTCGTCTTTAAATAATGTATTTAGAATTTCTAATAAAAGTTGTAAGAAAAAAAGTAATTAAGGCAAACAATTAAAAAAATCAAGTTCCGACTATTTTAAAATTTATCTCACAAACTATATTTCATAATTAGAAAATAAGAAAATTAAGAACTCAGAAAAATTGTAAACAAAAGAAGAACAAAGCTCAAAAAAAAGGACCGAAAACGCAGCACTAAAATAATCACTAGGAATGTGTTCAATTTTATTTGAAACAACTTCTGCTTATTGCTTCCGAACGTGATTGAGTGTTACGCTTTTTGTACTATACAAATGTACTTAACAAATTTTTAAAATATAAAAAATACTTTTATTATGTTTTTTTCTCTCTCACACTGGATTGAATCAAATGTTTATTAATAAATATAATAAAAAAAATGTTAACAAACTAAAAATTATAAATATCTCATGTCAACAAACTAAAATTATAAATATTTTAACAATATAATATCTCATTTTAACAAATTCTTAAAATATAAAATAAATATTAACACTTAATTATTATAAAAACAAAAATGTATATTATATAATAAATAATTATTTATAGTTATCATGAATTAAATATAATAAAAATGTTTTTTAAGTATACAAAAAAGAACAAAAATTATTTATTTATTATATAAATTTTAAAATAAAAATATTATTAATATATTAAAAAATAATTTAGTGTAAGAAACAATTTATAAGTGCACGGAACAACTGCCGTGTATGTTGTACCAGAATGCAGTTAAATTCAAAGGCATGGGTCGGCAAATTGTTAAATAAGCCAGTACAAATTGTTTTCCAATTCACATGATCATTGTATTTTTGTACACTGATTCACGTGACACCAATTCAATTCTAATTTCTTACCACCTTTGAATTGAATATTATTCAATGAAAATAACATGCTTCAATTAAAAACTGGTCAGAATCATTGAAGGAGATATTGCTTCCATTCTAGGATAATATTCCCGCTAAAATCTTGTTTCCGTTGCTGGACAAATTATTCACTAAACTAAATTTCAGGATAGTAGATTTCATTCACAAACTTGCATTTTTATTTTATTTTATGTAATTAAGCCACTAATCAGAATCACAAATTAAAGAAATTCAAGTTCCTACTTGTATGGCCAGCCAGCAATTCTGCAATGTTTAGAATTATACTTATGTACCGATTCATTAATCGGAAATTGAATGGCAAATGGCAACAGGTAATGAATAAGCTTAAACGAAATACTCTCGGGGAATTATTATTTACAAACATAGAAAAATTTCCAAAAAATTTATGAAAAGTCCAAAACTAACCTTGAAAATGTTGGATGTGAGTTATGATTTCTAAATGATGAAAAACTAATATTGAATTCCGACAATTTTGATGAATGATTGAAAAAATAGAAAATGCTGAATAAATTATGAATGAAGAAACTCCGATCTTTATTAGAATAAAAAGAATCTAACTCTACTTTTACTTTAATTACACTGCCATGCACAATCTAACTTTACTTATCTATAATCTTCTACACACTCTCACTCACCTTTACCAAATTAATTTGTTTTCTTTCTTTTACATGATACTCTTTTCTCACATTCACAACTCTTTAATGCTTCAGTCATACATAATCACTCACCAACGTAACTAAAACTTTTCATTTCTTTCCTGGAAAACAAAAAGGAGTTATATATGACTCTAATTGTCGAGATTTTTACAACAATAGATCTCTCCAACCATTGAAACCCTAAATTTGTTACAAAGTTATAACATAAAAATAAAAACTAAAAGTCTTGATCAATAATATAGAGAGAATTTTTATTTTAAAAAAGTGATTCAAATTCCAAAACAAGCAAATTCGGAGTAAAATCTATAAAAATGTTTATATACATGAACTTTGTATGCACTCAAACACCAATAAGATCTATCTAAGAAGCCTATAAAAACTAGAGTGTGTATAAGATCTATCTAAGAAGCCTATAAAAACTAGAGTGTGTTGTGGAGAGGAAATAAAATTAGGTGTGTGTTGTTTAGGGTTTTGTCGTGGCCTATTAAAATCTCTATTTAAAATCTCTATTTTTCACCAAATCTTTTCAAAATCTCTAATTTTCACCTAATCCTTTCAAAATTAATTAGTAGATTTTTTTTTTGCAATTATTAGTTATTTTCATCTCTGTCATAGATTGACTTGCATATATTTTCTTCCAAAGTTAGGTGCAAATTTTTACTCGTTCAAATTTCTCAGATATATTGTTTTCAATTTCAGTTCCAAATACTTACAAAGGATTTTAATGCAAATTTAGTCCAATGCAATCAAATCTGCAGCAAGTGATCTTGTAGAATAATTAAATCATATTCTTTTCTCTATTCAGCGCATCATAAAGAAGATAAAACAAAGGATTTTTATCTACAACATTTAAGAGAGAATCAATTGAAAAAAATGTGCGCACAAATAGATTTTGTTTCTGAGTCAACGTCTTTCTTCTATAGAGTGGTGTGTCACACACTGTGGGTCTTCAAAAGAAATTGTCTAATGGGATTGTCTAATGAGTACACCTATTTAGACTGTCTACTCTGTGTAAGAAATGTAAGATTGGTAGAAATAACAATTAAGGTTCAAATAAAACCAATTAGATGAATCTCAATTAAAATAGTGTGGATTTATTATTAATTAAAATCTTAAAATCATTGACAATTTGGTGTCATATGAAATTAGTATCTCGAATTCATTATCCACTCCACATCATCAACATTGCTTGACACCATAAGGACAACTAATGATTTATAATTGTCTTCCACCAAAGTCGATTCACCAAATTCTCGGATGGTTGATTAGATCAAGATGGTTGACCAAAACCAAATGGTCTATTATATCTAAATGATTTATCAAAATGGTTAGTCTCTTTTTTTTTTGTCTATTAAGAAAGAAATTCTCTATGTGCATTTTCTTCTTACAATGGTAACACCTAATGTTTGAAACATTACCTCCATTATTCTTTGACCTTGACTTTAACCTTCTCCTATTCTTGTTCTCACTTGTGGAAAATGTACCCCTTGCTACAAGGACTCCTCTACTACTAGATGACTTACTCAAAACTTCTTATTCAAGTCTTTGGAACTTGAATTTATTTGAACTTCTTCAATAAAGAGAGTCTATCTTCCATACAACAAGGTCTCCTTAAAGTGGCTATTTATTGTAGGCAACAAGAACAACACCAATAATGTCTAATCATTATCATCAATCTACACATGAATATTCTTTAGATCATGAATCAACTTGTTAAACACATCCAACATTTTGTTGATTTCTTTGTATGACTACAACACTTGTTTCAAATATATAAGATTAGCTAGGGACTTGGTCATGTTCAAGCTCTTGAGATTCATCTATGATGCCATTACTAACCTCTCCTTCAAGATTTGTCTTTAACACTGTCGCAACTGGGGTCTCGACGGGGATGACGAACAAAAATAATTTAATTTTCAAAATAGTGGAGTCGCCACCATAATTTATTAAAGAAAAATTATGAAAAACCAAAAACAAGATAAGGCAAGTTCGCAAAAATCGGATTTAGAGTCTGGGAGTCGGTTACGTGTGGGAAAGGTACTAGCACCCCACAACGCCCGCACTACGGCGGTATATTTAATTAAATGAGTAAAAGAGTGTGATTTTATGAAATATCTATTTTTCCCAAAAAAATAAATAAAATTCAAATAATAACAAACAAAAATATTTTTTAGAAGGGGCCCGACAAGGATTTGACCTCGCTCCTACATATCTCTATCAAGGATAGAGAATCAGGGTTACGTAGTTCTTTGATGATAAGATTGTTGATTGTTTTGATGATTTTTTTATTTTTTGAAAGCTTGTGTTTGAAAAAATAGGGTAGGTGAATGGCGTCAGTGCCAGGTTTAAAGCCTGGGCTTTGGGAATTGGGGTATATATCAAACTCGGTATTGAAAAATAATATGCAATAGTTATATGCAACATGGAATTGACACTTTAGTTTAGCAGGATCATGCATACAAGAATGGAACGTGAACGAATGAATTCTTAGCAATGCAAAGCTTAAATATGTGAGTTTTAGGTGGTGCATGGGGATGTTTTGGATATTTTTTGGATGCTGTGTGGGGTGCGAACAACAAAAGCACTGGTTAACAAAATAAGCCCTTGTTCTCATGGTAGCTTCAACAATTCTCTGGACAGTAGGTTGCGACCGACGACACTGATGTACAAGTGTAGAGGTTGAATCATCCTGTAAAACATCCTATTGCGGCGAAGACGACAACACAGTGGAAAGAAGCTCAATGCTATTTCTCGCAACATCAAAGGCTTCCTTAGTCTGTTGGGGGGTAAAACTCTGATCAGGAACATCATGCTCAAACTATTGTTGAAGATTGACATCAGCCTCAGGAGCATTTTCTCTAAGCCTTCCATCTTCTGTTTGCATTTCATTGGATTCTGAATTGACCACATCCCACAAGAAACCATTATCATGTCCAAGAGAAAGCTTGTCAAATTCTCTATCGACGACTCTACACTGAGGCTCCACATGTGTCACATACTTCTCTGATAAACTGCGAAGGGCATTCTCAGCGGCTTGTTTTTGAGCATCCTTCCTTGTCTTACCCATACCAACACCTATTTTCTCACCAGTAAATAGTACCTCAATCGAAAACTGCAAGTCTTTGCTGGTGTTTAGAATGGACTTAAACTCAACCTTTGAGTTACACCTCCTCCCAATTTCCTGTAGCACTTGAATGGATAGAGGTTGTAATAAGTTCAATTTTCCAGCTTCATTTTGAAGATCTTTACTATTAGAAGATGCATGATTCTGAGATATCCCATCCTCAGATAGCAGAGACTTAGATGGATCATGCTGCCTCTGCAAATCAGAAACAGAAGTTGCCTTTTTAGTCTCGAGTTGTTATGCTTGTTGATATACGACATTGGGAGATGAACCTATGACACTCCAAATAGCTGTGGCATTAACCAGTTCCTTGGGAAACTTCTTAATGATCTTTATATCATTAGCTAGGGAACTAATAAACCACTCGGCATCTAAGATATCAGAGAAATGGCTAGTATCATGCCAAAATAACATTTTACCAAGTTCTGGAATCACTAGAGTAGCATTTATGAAACGAGCTATAGCTATCATATCACATATCCCAGTACGCATTTGGTTCAGTTTCCCATTTGTATGAACTGAAAGGTAACCACGTGACCTTGTAGGAGTTGTGTAATTAGGAGTAGGCTTCGTGCAGGGAGTAAACCCATGATTTGGTGGAGGCTTCCACAATTTCTCGAAGTCTGATTCCTTTCTTGAATCCTTCAACTTGGGAATAGACGCAGAGTCTTGAATAGATAGGGCGGAACGATTTCTCAAGTCCAGCTTTGCGCATCATAAAACGAGGGGATCTTGTCACTGAAGTTGTGATGAGTGGGAGAAGGAGAAACATGAACGTGAACAAAGAAGAAAGAAGTGACAACCATGAAGAATATTGAGGCGGCGAGAAACCTTCTGAGCATGCGTAGTGGAACCGTCCGACGCTTCTGCTGCATTGGGCCTCTTCTCTCTCGGAGAGTGGGGTTCTTCGTCGTCTTCATGGCTTGGTTTACAGTGAGGAATATAAAAGCGGTGCTCTGTTGCTGTTCGATTTTAGCTTTTTCCTAACTTCTTGCCACCTTGCACACTCCTCCGACATCAAGTAATTGCTCACATCTCTGACATTGCATGCAACATTTCTTGCTACAGGTAGGACTGAGACAGCCTTGGCTGTCTCTGCTTGAGGAGCATAATAAGGAGTAAAAGCAAGAACAACATGAACCCTAGGTTGGTCCTTGTCTTCCCAAACCTTTGACCGGTCATCAATCACCATTGCCATTTTGGGATGGCACATACCATCTTGGAAAACATTTGGCAGAGATTTACGGGAGGCTGATTTGACACAAATAACACATTCAATGATTTGCTTTGGATCTATAAAATGTGCCTCAGGATCGAGAAGCCTCCGCATTTTCAAAGCATAATCCCTTTCAGCCATAATACAAACATATACTTCAAACCGCTTGTGTCCGTTGTGTAGTTAAATAGCATCTTAGATCCTCTCATGTTGGTCGTAATCTCACTAATACACGAAATGAGGCGACACCTCCTCCATCTGAACTTTATACACCTTCCCATTATCCGCCACGCAATCGTTATCCGCAAACTGCTTCAGCAGCATCTGGTCCTCCAGGTAGCGCTTAAGCTCCATCGACATCCCTTGCACCCGCAAGGGGTCGATCTTGCGTGAAAGCCAACTCCTCAAGGCATCAGTCCTATCCTCAAACGACTTCATCGTGTTCGCAACGATGGGAGTCTTGTCCAAATCAAACACAATCGCCAATCACCGCAGGTTCAGCATCCCCAAACACGCGTCGTAGAGTCCTGCAGGAAACGCAAAGCACCAGAAGCACGGGAACTTCTTCCTCTTGCTCTGCAGTGACTGAGGAATCAAGCTTGCAGCAGACGTTGAGGAATCAAGCAACAGCGGAGGGCATCGCTCGCTCTTGGCGCTGAAGTTATGGATGCGAATCTCGTTGTTTGGGAAGCGGAAATTGTGAAACGGCGTACCTGACAGGGACAGAAATGGACAACGCATGTGTGGCGAAGATGGACTGGGTAACGCCAGAGAATGCTCGAAGGGTTTGGCGGAGGGAATTAACGACCACACCACCATGAGAGAGTGTTGGGTTTTGGAATATTGGACTCAAAGGTAAGATATGTGTGTGCATGCTGATGCCATCCAAATAATTTCGTACTAGTTTTTTTTTTTATTTATGCAAATGAATGTATCAATGTATAGTGAAACTCAAAAATAATTAAAAAGAAAAACATACTAGGTGTCTGAGGTTAGTCTTTTTCTCTATGCTTTCTTCTTTCTCTATTCTCACTGCTCTTTCTTGTTCTTTCCTCTTCTTTTTTCGTATCCTCTCCTTTTTTTTTCTTTTTCTTCCTCTTAATATCTCCCCTTTTTTTTATTATTCTTTTTTTAAAAAAAAATAAGATGGTTTAGAGTAGTACCCATTCTTATTGTTTATTATTATTATTTTTTTAATATTAAAGATGAATCTAGGAATGAAGGATTAAGTCATTTCAAAACGGTCATAATTTATTACTTATATTTTTATTATTATGAAATGCAGAACATGGGTGGTTTTGAGCAGTTTCACAATTGACATTTTATATATTTTTCAAATAATACATAGAATAAGGGAGAGGGAATTTAGAGAAGATTGACTTATTCTTCTTTTTATTATTTTTATTATCTTGAACGTGCAAATGAAGGAAACAGTTTGAAAACAGTTTTCTTTTCTTATTATTTTTTATTATTTTTTTTCTTATTTTTAGGTTTTGTTGTTTTCAATTTATATTTTTATTTTTTTATTATTTTCGTTTTTTATTATTAATTATTTTTTTTAAAATTGCCACCTTTTCTCTTTTTTTTAAGTTTTTTTAAAGAAAAATTAAAAAAAATTATTTATTATTTTTCAAGAAAATTTAAATTAATAAATATATATTCTGTGTTATTATTTATTTTTTTCATTTTTTCATTTCTTTATTTTATTTTATTATCATATTTTTAATTTAAAAGATTATCCGGACAAAATTGAGTATTGACAAACACTTTATCACCAAGGCTAAGGACAATTGCATTCTGAGCTTTGTCCAATAGTATTTCTTATCCTTCTCAACCATGGCATTACCAAGCTTGGCTTCACTTCACAAACTTGCCTTAACCAGAAGCGTTCACATCTTCAGCGCCCACAATCCAATGTCAATCGCACCAATAAATATATTAACCTCATACTTAGCAGAAGTGATGACTAATATTAATCCATGCTCACCACACTAGTTTATTACGAAATTAACACACAAGTTCGTTGGAAACTAGAAACATCCACCGTAAGAAACAAGAAACACAAATAAGGAGAAAATGTTAATAAACTCGAATTTGTTTGCAATAGTAAATCCATTATGAATAAATTCTTCTTCTTCGCACAAGTAACAAAAAGAACTTCAAATATGAAAACTGAAGTGTTATTTTGTTAATATATTAAATAATCACTCCCAAGAGAATCACGTTGCATATCATTGAACAAAATTTATGTCATGTGATACATGTCCTTCATACTTAGACTTAGTGGAGACACATTACATAGTGGTAGGTTGCTTGCAAGATAAATTTCCATTAAATGAGCATACAAGACACATTTTAGTAGACAAATATATGAGACACATTCACCTGAAAAGTAGTAAAGATTATATTTACCAAACGAGTAGACAATACACCCTTCACTCTACAAGTGTATCTAACAACTTTCACTATATGACCCTTACAGAGTAAACAACCATGTACTATTAGATGATCTTGTTCAATAAGACAATGTTTGAACAAATTTTCTAGAACCAATTTTCACAAAGAAGCCAAACTTCTCTTAGTGATAAAGGAAAACTTCTCTTATAAGCTTAGGTTAGTTGTTTAACTTCTTAAACACACTCATAAAGTATATAAATACAAGTGTCTCTCTCCTTTGTATATATCACACTTGAAATATATGAAACTAAACATTTTTTAGAATTTAAGTGTATAGAGAACTTGATTCTGTTTTACTATGATTTTTATATTGGAAATCTATTTCAAATGATGAATTAAGATTTCCACATATTATGGCATGATTCTTTTATTCTAATAATTATTTCCATTTTTTACCCTTTTTTATTAATCTTCTTAGAATTCTTTGATTGAAAGCCTTCAAGAGTTGAAAGATCTTTCATATCCTGAAGAGGACAATAGCTTAGATTCACAAATGTCACTTAAAATAATTAATTATTTTGGTCGATAACATTTTTACTTATGAAAAAAAAATCAATTATCTTGAATTCATAGTCAATTATCGTAAGTGTTAGTTCTCATAGTGTGATGATAATTTCATTTTGATAATAAATGGACTTTCAATTTGGTTTATAATGTTAAATGTAAAACACTAATCAATCTTTAAGATAACCTTGATCAAATTAAAATTGAAAATTCATTTTCTACTTTTATGAACATAATAATATATTATGTTAAGTTCATAATCAAATATCTCCTTTGAACCAAACCTAGGTTTCATCTAGTCTTCTAAATAATCAATTATTTCACACAATAATAAATTATGTCGATAAAACTTGGATTTTTCTCCAATCTTAGAAATAATTGAGTATTTTAAGTAATAATCGATTATAAATTTTTTGCTTTCGTAAATAATTGATAAAACATGGAGATAATTGATCATCTTATTTTAAAATGATTTTTGGGTTGTATGAACAACATAATAATTAAATATAATCAATTATCTTAATAAAATAACTACAATATTTTTTAAACTTCTTTTAAAAGACAATCATTCTATAGTTTTCTAAGTGCTATCTTTTTCAATACTTATGAATGTTTTTAAGTTGTTTTTCAAGAAAGAATTTATAGAGAATCATCGTTTACATTTGGAGAAATATGATAGGTTAAGATCATCAAACAAGATTGTCATCGTTATAGATTTTCTATTGTAACTTTTTGAGGAACATTCATCACTCTAGGTGATATATTTCTTTGTCTTTATAACTATCTTTGTTATAATATAACAGTGTGATATAATTGTAGGTATTTGAATGTTTTTAATACTTTACTTTTCCTTTTGAAGGTTTTTCAATAAAGGTAGTAAGTTTCTTGTGTTAATTACATAGGTATTATTGTATTTGAATAATTCAGAAAATTAGTGGAATAATCTAATTAAGGTTGCTTTGATTAAATTAGATGTAAATTTTTACTAGATCCCGCCAGTATAAAAATATATGTGCATGTTTGTTTTCATCTTGACTATATTATCTTAATTTATCTTGTTTCATTGCAACATTTAATATTGTTATAAATTCACCTTTTAGATAAAAAATTTCAAGAATTTTTTTTAAAGAGGAAGTCATTTTTTTTACCAATTCACTCCTCTCTTGATTATAATTTAAGCTTTATTTTATTTATAATAAGTGGTTAATCAAATATCTTAAATATGTAATTTATTATTTAGTCATAAAAATTATTTGAAAGAAAAAAAATAATCAAAATGTTCTTAACCGTTTTCTAAATTTCAAAAATAATATAATCAATTATCTCTAGCAAACTTTGTTTCAAATTATATGCTAGAAAATATTTTAAAAATTAATTTAATTTAATTCAATAAATCAATTATGATGAAATTAATTTTCCATTTTCTCAATTTATCTAAGTTAAAACAAGTTAAATTTGCATCAAAATCTTAAAGTTGTAAAAGAAGTCATCTATATTTTTTATGTTTTTCTTTTAAAAAATGTCACATCTAGGTGATATCTTGGTACTTTCTTCTACATTGCATTGTGAAGAGTTGCATTTAGTTTTCATGTGGTTATATAATAGGTTTCAACATTAGTACAATTTTCTTGATAACAATGCTGGATAGTTTAGTGTTGTTATGTGTAATATTTGTCTCAAATAACAATAGAACAATCCAATTCAGATTAATTGTACTGAGCATTAATCATTGTAATTTTTTTATGTTATTTTTGTACTCCTTCTTTCTTGAAAATTATTTTTTAAAATATACCACAGAAAAATTATTAAGATACTTAAAGTTTTACTTTACATATTCACTTCACTTCATGCTAATTGTTTTAGCCATATTTTTATACACTTGAATCTCCACACCAATAGAGAGAGACTTCCTTCAAATTTGACCTCCTATAGTGGTGATTACTCAAGGCTTCTTATGTTTAGATTTGGTGTAAATCAAATTTTAATGTTTATGGTCTAATGTTTTGTTTGGTTGAGTAGATGGATTGAGGAATTGGATTTGAAATGAAAGTGTATAGAGAATGAGGTTGTTTGGATTAAATGATAAATGGTGAGAAATGAAGGGATTTGAAAAAAAAATCCGTGAAAGTTTTTGATTGATGTGATAGGTATAATTAATATTTTAATATTTCTTTAATTGACACAATTATAAGATTACAAATTTATCTTTATGCTTAAAAATAATTAAAAATGATTAATTTGTTGGGTGTGATATATAAATTATTATTTTTAGTTGATGGAATTATAAGATTTTCAATTATTTTAAAATAAACATAAAAAAATAAATTATTATTTGTAAGACCTTAAAAAATAACTTGAAAAAACTTATTAGAACCTAGAATTTAGGTCTTGATATAAGTAAGATAATACTTGAATAATTTATTATTAAAAGTAAAAAAATTATATAAAAAAACATTTATTATGATTTCATTTTTATGAAACACAATCTATAGTTTTCTTGTAGAGTTCCCTGTTCTCTCTTCTAGATTTTATGACCTTATATGTCATCAAATTAACAATTAGAGTATGCTATCATCAGACTCATGGTGTCGATTGCAGTAAGATTGTTTGATCAAAATCTTCGATTGAGTAAGTTCATTTCCTGTCATTTTTTCTTTGAGTTAATTTTCAACTCTTTTTAGTCACCTGAGTCTAGATTGTGGTTGCATGTAGTGTTTCTATCATCAGGACTAGTCTTTGTTACTTCAAGGTTCTAGTGATGTGTTCTGATCGTTGAATTCTGTGATGCAGAGCAGGTTAGGCTATCTCTGAGATCCTTAGATTTTTGGAGCTCTTTGCGAATTCAGGTCAGGACAACTAATTGTATGTTTTTATAAATATTAAATAATTTTATGTTTTTATAAATATTTTTTTACTTTAAAATAGAACCTAGGTTAGAAGGCTTGGATGTGGAGGTAACATGGTCACCAATTCCAAACTTTCTTATAAGAATTGATTCTTTCTTATAAGAATTGATTGTGAAAATTTATATATGTATTTGATGATTTTGAAGTATTGTGAATTGATAACTGATTTTGAAAGTATTGTATTAAGTATTATTGATTGATGTGATGTATGATCACAACATAGTATCTTCACGAAAGGAGATATTAGATTTGATCAATAAGCAGGTATCCTAACTTTACTATTATATTGAAATCATATAGATGAAGATATTCAAGTGGCGAGACTCGAAAGATGTTCATATGACTGCATTACGGTGTGAAAAAGAACCGATTGTACCAAATCATATGGATTAACAAGTTCATATGATTGCGCTCCGGTGTGAAAAGGAATCAATTGGACCAGATCATATGTATTAACATGTTCATATGACTATACTACTGTGTGAAAAAGAATCAATTGGATCATATCATATGGATTAATATGTTCATATGATTGCACTATGGTGTGGAAAAGAACTGATTAGACTAAATCATATGGATTAACAAGTTCATATGACTGTGTTATGCTGTGGAAAAAAATCGATTGGATTAGATCATATGGATTACCCTGTCACATGAGTGTGATGTGTTAATGATAATGTGATGTATGAGATGAATTATGAAAGTTTAATATGTTTTAGTTTGGCTAGGATAGAAATTTAATTTATGATTATATATTTTAAAACTCCAGCTTATCCTTATTTTTATATGATATTTGTTTTATTTTGAAATCTGCGATGATCGTGCATTACACGTCAACATGATATTTGTAAAAAGAATTTTGAAATGTTGAAAAAAAAAAGTTTACCTTTTAATTTAGACAAGTATCATCTTAACAAATTTATTAAAAATAGCTTGTGAACTATGCTAAAATTAATTATTTTTGAAGTAACTAAAAATTATTTAAAAGGATACCCTTTTAACAGTATATTTTAAAATTAATTATTTTTGAAGTGACTAAAAATTATTCAAAAGGATACCCTTTTAAGAGTATATTTTAAATTAACAATGTTATTCTTAATATGATAGAAAAATAAGCTTCACTAACTTTTAAAACATAAATGAACAAAATAGAGAAAGTTGAAAAGATAAAACACTGAATCAGATTTTACAAATAAAAATATAAGGGGTTAAAAAAAACAGGTATTTTAGTCTTATGGTATTGAATCAATTTCAACAAAAATAATTTTAGCGAACTCCAAATTACATTGCCTTAAACGCGGGCCTTTTCTTCCTCCATCCCATAATTACTAACGGTACTACATACGAAAAAAGACTGAAATACCCTTTTATGCACCGTGCTACTTCCATAGTCGCTGATTCCTTATCATTATTCACTGCACTTTTGGAGAGGAATAACAGAGTTTTTCAGAAGTTATCATTTATATTTAGAAAAATTTATTTTAGAAATTCTGCTTTAGAAGACTTGTTCTGGAAATATGATTTGAAAAAAATATGTTATGAAAAATTTATGCTAAAAATTTCATTTCAAAAGGTATATGTTATGAAAAGTTGGTTCTAAAAATTTCAATTTTAGAAAATATATGTTTTGAAAAGTTTATCTCAGAAATTCAATTTTAGAAACTATGTTCTAAACATCATGTTCTGAAATTTTCAAAAAACTTACTTTTTAAGGTGATCTGGAAGTCAATTTGGTCAATTTGACGGAGCTGCAGTTAGTAATTATGGGGTGCAGGAAGAAAAAGCCTAAACGCCGTCCTGAATTGTTGTGTCGTAAAACGCCATTGTAGGTGCATCGATCAGAGGCAGTGAACTCTGAAGAATTCGTGGAAGGAAGCTTCATCCTGTAAATTGAAATTGGGTGAGTCATCAATCTTCTTCTGCTATTTCATTACAAATGCACCATTTTCTTAGTTATAGGTTAACGACTAGGACCCCCCACTTTGGTTTTCTGTGTCACAATGCTGTTCATTTCTTCGTTTCAAGAACTCTATCTGTATCAAACACAAATCACCAAAAAGGTTACACCTTTAACGTATATAACATCGTCAACTCATCTGGGTTGTCCCCAGAAAAAGCCCTGAAACTCACAAAAACGTTGGAATTGAAAAAACCGGATAGGGCAAATGCTGTTATTGATCTTCTCAGGAACTACGGGTTTTCTGATACCCAGTTATGTAGCCTTGTAAAGAAATTGCCTTCTGTGCTTTTGTCAAAACCTGAAAAGACCCTTTTGCCGAAACTCAAGTTCTTCCATTCTATTGGGTTTTCAACTACTGACCTTCCTAAATTCCTCATTGGAAACACTTCATTTTTGGGATTTAGCTTGGACAAAACTATAATCCCCTGTTACCAGATCATCAAGAGTCTAGTTCACAGTGATAAGGAAGTGGTTTCCACCTTGAAGCATGATAGGTGGCAGGTCAACCGTGGAAATTTTGGGAGTTCAGTTCAAAATGTTGAGACTTTGAGACAGCTTGGAGTGCCTCAACATTCCATTTCCTTTCTTGTAACCAATTTTCCAAGTGCAACATTTATGAATCATTCGAGATTTGTTGAGGCTGTGGAGAAAGTGAAGCAAATGAGTTTTGATCCTTTGAAGTTAAATTTTGTGGTGGCACTTCAAGTGTTTGCAAAGATGAATGAAGCAATGTGGAAAGCAAAATTAGAGGCTTTTGAGAGGTGGGGCTGGTCCAGTGATATCTGTCTTTTAGCTTTCAAAAGGCATCCTCAGTTTCTGATGTTGTCAGAGAAGAAGATTATGAAAACATTGAGCTTCTTGATGGAAGATTTGGGTTTGCCAGTAGAAAACATTGCTGGTTGCCCTGAAATTCTTAAATGCAACTTGGAGAAGACACTTATCCCTAGATTTGCAGTTGTTAAGCTTTTGAAGTCAAGGGGTTTGATAAAGAGAGATTTGAAAATAAGTACCTTTATCAAGATCAGTGAGAAAGTGTTTTTGGAGAGATATGTGACCCGATTTCAGGAAAATGCACCACTACTATTAGATGTGTACAAAGGTCAGAAGTCAATTGATCTTATATATATACCTTAAATTTGGAACATTTTATTGGCTTTACTTCATTGTTGAAATTGACTTTTAATTTTGTAGCTTTCATTTTATGCTTGATGTTTTGTACTGATTTTTAGCAATGCCAAATCACTAGTATGTTACATCACTTACTTAGGAGCTATCTTTAATTTTACTTCCAAGTTGTGGTTATTTTGTTTAGGCAAGGCACATTAAATGAAGAATCACTTGATCTTGTCGTCCAAGGAGAATATTGATAAATTGCTTTCTTCTCTCGGAACTTGAACTATTAGGGGAAAAAAATGTTTCAACATATGTGAATAACCATGCTATTAACTTTAAAGATGTCATAACTAGAATGTTGCTAACCTTTAAGGCTCATAGAGGAAACCATGAACAAAATATTTTTCTTTTTAAGAACCACTCTAGAGTTTTAGCATTCTCCAATCCATAACTTATGCCAATGCCATAATGATCTCTACAAGTTTGGCATACTGCTCTTTCAGCTGAGGTTGTTGCTTTGTTTTGTTAACTTGTAAGTGTTCACATTAACCTGATAAACTATTTGGATTTGAACTTCCCTTTGTAATCTAAGAATCTGTATCAGTTGTTATATTGTTATTTGACAACTGTAATTAATTAATCAGCAGCTATAATGTGCCCTTTTTTCTCTTTCATTCATTTGATGAACAAAGGTCCTAATTTTCGTATTCCATTAGTGAAGATTTATAAGCAGTATTTGGCTATATGCTACCAAAATTGAGACTACCCTAACATTGATTCTAATATATTATATGTTTTTTTTGTAGCATCACACATGGTATACTAGTGTGACAACTAGAGTCATTTACTTGACGATGATGTGACCTTGACTTATCTCAATTATAATTTTGGTATGCCTATATGTATTTTACTTCGGACACCCATTAGATTTGAATAGACTATTGGAAGCTTAATCTTTGTCTTGGACATAGGCAATACATAATTTTGACATGATTTGTTTGTGGAAATATTTTCTTGACAACTTTATAAGAGAGCTTTTGAAAGAGAAATTGTTTCCTTAGAAATAATCCGGAACAAACATGGACTTTGTTTGTTTACCTTCTTATTGGTGGTGGCACCAAAAAGATAGTGGAAACACTTCAGTGAATCAATTAGTACCCACATTAGTACTTATTATAGGTTGTTTGCCTTGTGCTCCTATATAGATGTTAGTAACCATGGTATGGTATTCTAACACTAACTGAATGGATATTGTTCTTGTAATCCTTCTTCTTTATCTAGAAAAAGAAATTCTACTTCATTGTTTTCCTTTAGTAGCAATTTTTTAACTACCAAAAGTCTCTCTACTGTGACGCGCTATATGCTAATATTGTGCTTCGTTTTTGTATAGGAATTGGGCCTCCAGCGTTTTGAAATTTATATTCTCCATGTTGTGCTTTCAACATCGGCATTGTATCCTTTTGTTTCAAAATTGGCTCTTTGCAGTCTTTTTTCTTCCGTAAAAGGAATATAAATATTGGAATTGTGTTTCTTTAACAAAGTTATTTCAGTTTTTGGAATGTATGAATAGGAAGGAGGGAAAGTTAATGAGGTATTTTAGCTTTGGATTGAAAGTTATAGAAGTGGAAGAGTGCAGGTAATGGAAGACCTCAGGCCAAAGGGACTAACAATTAGGGCTATGACTTAAAGGATCCAGAAGACTAAGCTTTCATAAAACTTGTAATTGAGCCAAGTAAGGACATTTGGACTTGTATTTAGGCCAAGTATACTAGAGTATTTGGACTTGTATTTGGACCTTGTAGCATACGGAACTAAATTAGGATTAGAGGAGTCTTGTTAAGGTTTCAATTGAGTTCATTCAAGCCCAAGAGAGACCTTAGGCTGGTCACACAAAGGAGATATGTGCATAGTTTGCACATTTTGCACATGTGTGCTGCGAAAAGCACGAGTGGACAAGTGTCACTTTATCCACTCTGTGCATAGTTTTAGAAGCACATGGCAGAATTTGAATTTTAGTTTCCTCCTCTTTTTTTTCTAAGGGTAGGACCTCCCCTCGTATAAATAGAGGTCTCTAGTCTTGTATTTTTCAACTTGAAATAAGTATTCAATTGATGTCAAAATTATGTCTTAAAATTGTTTTTGAGTTCTCTAAGATTCTCTCTCTTAAAACCAGCTCTCTTAGTCCTTTTCCTTGAGAGTTGGTCGAACTTCTTTCATAGGAAATACTTCTCCACCATTTCTCATCACTTCTCCATCAAGCTTCTGCCACCTTCCTTCACCACTTCCACTGATTGGATCATCAGTATCTAGAGCAAGGTTCTTCAGGAGTTAAGTCTTCTAGTCTTTCTTCCTGATTGCATCGGTGTTGTTTATTTTGATTTTCGCTTGTCTTGATTTGTTACCACTGATTATTTTCTTCATAATTGTCTTTAAACTTTGGTTCAACTTCGTTTGTTCTTCTTGAAACATTCATTGTGTGCTCGTAGGTTCATTACATATAACAATGTATGCTTTTTTATTTTTCAGTCTTACTTAATCTTTTAATTAGTTCATTTGCTTTATTTTTTAATCATTTTGATTTTAATGATCTATATGTTTTGTCTGGAGTCATATAGTCCTAATTGTTATGAATTCTTTTAGGTTAAATCGTTTGATTTTACTTTTGATTACAAGTTGAATCCGCAAATCGTGAGTTTTTGTGTGTTTTTATTTACATGTTTGAGTTCATACTTGTTATTTAGTTCAATTGACAAGTTTAAGCATATTAATTTGATATATATATATACTCTAATCTGAAGTAAGGTTTAAATATGGACTCTATTTCGATTCATAAACTCAATTACAAAAGTTCAAACCAATACAAAGGAAATCAAATTTGTACGTGTTCTTTTACAAAAATTTAGCAAATACGATTTTCAAAAAAATCATAAAAAATAGAAAAACACTGTAGATACATCAAACTATATGTTCACTTTGAAACTCCAATGGTCTAGAATCCAACAATGATATGATTTTCTTTTAAATATTTATTAGAATGATAATTTTGATAATGATAATAATAATGATGATAATAGTGATGTAAGATGATTGATTATAGTATCATATGGTAAATTTACTCTATAGAATTTAAAGTTTTTAAAATTAATTTATACAAGAATTGATTGAACCTAATTTGTAGTTATATATGACTTTTATTGTTGTCTTATCGCACTATTCTATTTTTATCGAAAGCATTACTAACGGCTAATATTAGACATGTAATTATTTTTCGTGCAAAAAGGTAATTACTACTAATTTCTTTTAAAGATTTGTCCCCAGTCTATAATATATATATATATATATATATATATATATATATATATATATATATTAAGCAATTTTATTAATGGGTGATTTATCGCTACATATTAATTATTTATGATTTCTTAGGGGTGGGATTTTTAAAAACCCAACTCAAATATAATTTAAATCTAAATAATCATAATGAAACTAAATTTAATTTATGTTTTTCTCAAAAACACTTATCTAAAATTTTGTAGATTCAAATAAAAGTAATATTACTCGATTATATATATTTTAAATTACAATCAATTTTGAAAAGTAGTCGATTTTAAAATTAGTAGTAAACAGATTTATAAATATTTATATTATTTTGTTTAGAAAATATGGATTTGGATTCTAATATAATTATTTTGGATTTAAATATATAAAAGGAAAATGTAATATTTTTTAAAATGAAAATCTGAATTTAGTTTCAGTATAAATTATTTATCCCACTAATGGATTGAATTAGTTTAATAATATAGCATATCCAAATTTATGGCTTTTTTACGCACCCCCTATTTTATGTTGACTTTGTCAGGTTGACTAGTTTTAATTAACTTAGGTTTGTGGACTCCAAATAAATCTATACCAACTCAAAAACTTTTACGACATTTAATTTTAAGTTATTGGATTTTTTTATCCCTTGTTATCATTCTTTCATGAATTTAATTTTCTATTTTCTTTTTCATGATTTTAGTACTAGGTAATTTTAGTTACCTTATCTAAAAGAATGCTCACACTATATATTTATGAAAAATATAAGTAGATATTTTTTACACACTCGGGTACTTGCAGGAGTTAATTTTAAAGTATAATTTAAATAAGATTGTACACTAAAATATTAATTTAAATAAATTTAGTCTAAAATTTGAGTCTAAAATATAAACTTTAAAAACTTAATTTTTTTTAAAAGTAACTTTAATTTTGTAATTTAAATAAAAATATAAATATATAAATTCAAATTCTAAATAATTTTTCCATAGCTAATTTTTCCATACCTTGATATCTTCACCCGCCCAATATCTATTATACATTTTCATTTTCTCAAATTTTGTCATTCTTAAAGAAGACCAAACAGTAATAGGAAACTCATTGGTTGATATGAATTTTGTAAAAAAAATAAAAAACCAAACAGTGACAAGAAAACTAAAAACGGTTTACCAAACGACATCGTTTTGTTGTTCTGAACCGCTCATATGTTCTTTGATTCGCACGCATGTTGTTGAATTGAATCACTTTGAAGCAGTGAAGCTGCGAAGCATAATGCTGCAAACTGGTAACAACTAGGTGAGTCATTGATCAAATATTATTATTCATTACAAATGCACCATTTTCTGCTTGCTAGATTAACAACTAGGACCCCCCACTTTAGTGTTCTTTGCCACAATGCCATTTTTTTCTTCAATTCGCGTACTTTATCTGTATCAAACACAAATCATCACAAAGGTGGCACCTTTAATGCATTTAGCATCCTCAATTCATGTGGGTTGTCCTCTGAAAAGGCCCTGGAATTATCCAAAAGGTTGGAATTGAAAAACCCTAATGGGGCAAATGCTGTAATTGATCTTCTCAGGAACTATGGGTTCTCGGAGAGCCAGATATGTGGCCTTGTAAAGAAACTCCCTTCCGTGCTTTTTTCAAATCCAGACAAGATCCTTTTGCCAAAACTTAAGTTCTTTTGTTCTATTGGGTTTTCAGCCACTGACCTTCCTAGATTCCTCGTTTTGAAACCTACATTTCTGAAATCAAGCTTGGAGAAAACCATTCTCCCTTGTTATGGGGTAATCAGAAGTCTAGTTCGTTGTGATAAGGAAGTAGTTTCCACTTTCAAGCATGGGCTGTGGCACTTTAACAGCAGAAATGTGGTGAAAAATTCAGTTCCTAACATAGAGGCTTTGAGACAGCTTGGCCTGCCTCAAGGCTCCATTTCTCTCCTGGTAGCCAATTTTCCTAGTGTGACATTTATGAAGCATGAAAGATTTGTTGAGGCTGTGGAGAAAGTGAGGGAAATGGGGTTTGATCCTTTGAAAACAAATTTTGTTATGGCACTTAAAGCTTTTGCTGATATGAGTGAAGCATCATGGAAATCGAAGTTAGAGGCTTTGGAGAAGTGTGGCTGGTCCAGTGATATCTTTCTTTTGGCTTTCAAAAAGCATCCCCAGTTTATGGTCTCATCAGAAAGCAAGATTTTTAAAATAATGAGCTTTCTGACCAAGGATGTGGGTTTGGCCCCCGAAGACATTGCCAGATGCCCTGCACTTCTTAAATGCAATTTGGAGAAGACAGTTATCCCCAGATTTGCAGTTGTTAAAATTTTGAAGAAAAGGGGTTTGGTTAAGAGTGATTTGAAAATAAGTACCTTTATTAAGATCAGTGAGAAAGTGTTTCTGGAGAAATATGTGACTCGATTTCAGAGTTTTGAGCCACTTGTATTGGCTGCATACAAAGGCCAGAAGTCAAATTGATCATCTGGATATACTTTAGGCTTGGAACATTTTAATTGGCTGGCTTGGAACATCTTAATTGGCCGTATTTGATGCCAGAAATTGCCTTTTAATTTTATGTGTCTTTCATTTTTATGCCATATGTTGTTACACCAGTTACAGATTGTGACTGTTTTGTTTTATTTGAATAGGCAGAGCACATTCAATGAGGATTCATAAGATTGATGAATTGTTTTCTTCCCTCTGCACTTTAACTGTTAAAGGAAGAATTGTTTAAACACTTGAGAATCTGAATAGTTGTGTACTTGTAAATGTCATCAGCAGATGGTATCTAATCTTTTATTAAGGCCTTGATAGGAGGCCAAAGACCATGTGTTCATTTCCTTGTTAGTATTATGTCTCTAGTCCTTTTACCATTCTCCATCTCACAATTTATGGTATAATAATCTTCAAGTTTGACATACAACTCTATTAGCTGAAAATTTCGTTGCTTTGTTAACTTATGTGTTGACAATAGCACAATATAGTAACTGGATTTTAACTTCTGTACATAATCTACACAATAACAATCTTAATCAGTTGTTGGCTTGTTATCTGACACATGGAATCAGTTTATTTGTAGCAAATGTGAGAGTCTTTAATTAGTATATGCTGCTAAAATTGAGAGTGTACTAAGTTAAAGCTTGCTTCTCATATTGTATATGTTTTTTAGTAGTATCACACTATCACACTTGGTGCAATTACTATTAAGAATGATTGTATTGTATATACTTGTAAGACAACTATTGTCATTTACTTGATGATGATATTACAGTTTGAACTATTTATGAGACTATATTATCCTTTGGAATTTGGGAGCACTAACACTTCAGCTGTTTTATTTGGAGAAATATATGTTTTAACTAGTCTTATCAATCCTTGTTAGGGGTGAAATTCAATAATTCAATAAAGCACTTGTTCTAGCTTTGGCACAGTTTTGCTACCAGTATTTTTTATCTGCTGCTCTTTGAGAAGCCCTACTCTAGAGGGTAATTTAACTCTTCCAGATAAATTAGTTTGATCCGGTTCAGTTGCTCAGAATGGTAATATTTGTTCTTGAAGCTTCAATTTTTGTAGATGTTCAAAAATTATGCAAGTTATTAATGTGTGTTAGTTATAGCAGGCATCGGTAATAAAGAAATCTATCTTTTGAGGGAAAATTAAAGAATTTTTTGTTACATGAAATAAAATTAAAATTTCTTAATTTTACATAAATTAAGAACATATTTAAGATTTGCATATGAATTAACCTGATACTAAAGTGCACGATCGTGATATTTGAGATTGCGACATAAATTATAAATTAATTCTTACATTAAGAACCACCGAACAAAAAATGAAGGTAATAAGTAAACCGGAATTCATGTATAATTTTTTTTACATAATTCTTGTATAATATAAAAAGTTAATATGTGAAAATGGCCAAAATTATAATAAGAGATGGGTGAATTATGTATTAAACTTTTTAATTTTTTTTTTTTTGTAAATATTTGTCTAATAAACGTTAATAGACAAAGTTTATACTTGAGAAATGGGTAATACATTTGAACAATATTATACATAACTTCAAATTTAACATATGTATTGTTAAAAATGTTTTTTAAAACTTGATTTCGTAAATCAAAGTAAAAATATGTTCTTGATTAGACGCAGGTTAATAGCATGTATATATATATATAAAAAAAAAAGAGAGTGATAATAAAACAACATATTTTTACTTTGATTTCTTTGATACATGGAATTCTTTTAATTTCTTTGATAATTTAGATTACATCGAATTCTTGATTAATATGGTCAAAGTTCCATTAGATAGACTAATGATGTAACTATTATTTAGATTTAATCATTTTTGGTTAACCATTAATAGTTTTTGGACTTAGTTCTGTCTAAGACCAAATATTCTTTAAAATACAGTCATTTTCGATTAAACATGATTATTATTTGGAATACAATTATTTCTAACTAAGATCGAGTATTATTTGGAGTGCAACCACTCTTGGTTAAACATAGGTATTATGTTGAACACAACCCATCATGGCTAAGACAAAGTATTCTTTGGATCATAGCCACTATTTGCTAAGATTAAGTATTCTTTAGGATCAATCACTCTTAGCTAAACATGAATATTATTTAGATCCGATCACTCCTGGCTAAACATGAAATATCTTTTAGAACACAACTACTTCTAGTTAAGACTAAGATTACAAAACATTCTGCTAACTAAAAGAGAGTAACATCCTAAGATGGATGCAAGATGATAAACACTTTTTTAAGTTGTTCTTGAACACGAACAATATTCTTTTTCGTAAATACATGCTTAATATTAGTTTTTGTTGTAAGAGTTTCGTCAACTTCCTCATTCACAAAGATCTTATTCAAATAGAGTTGAGAAGGAAATACTCGTTGCAAATCCTTTAGAATTGTTATTAGACAAAGTGAATCTTCTTCTTCATTTTGTGCTTATCATTTGAAGCTTGGAGCTTAAAGATGCATTAAATGCTCTTGACTTTACGTTAAATGTGTGTGACTTATTTGTGTAACTCTTCTAATACATAACATGACTTATAAGGCATAGGATAGGTAGTTTCTTTCCATCTTTGAGTAAAGTGCAAATTTCCATCTTTGAGTAAAGTGCAAGACCTTATATAGTTGGCTGACTCCAAATCACTAACATCCCGCCTTTTCCAAAAACATTATTTACGTGGAGTAGTTTTTAACATGTTCATTAAAGGATCTTAATATTGATAGAACATTATGTGATCCTCTTGAAAGAATGAAGAATAAAACATTACCTACAAGAATAAAATAATCATGTATAAGTTTGACATATATCATAAGATGCTCTAAACTTAAGTTTGTCAGATAAAATATGTTTATCATTTGTTGAAGCAAAAACTTAATATACGAATAACATAAACAAACAATTCTTGTTTCTTCAGCCATACTACTTACATTTCTTAAACTAAATAAAATACTCATGTTTGACAGAATTTCATACACATAAAAATATTTTACACCTTTTTGTTTAAGAGATAAAATTAAAATCAAACAAAAGTTTTATTATACTTTAATCTAACAAAATTTATTTTAATAATTTTAACTTTTTATCCCTAGTTAGAATGTATTTATTCATATAATAAATATGATAATTGTCAACTCAAACAATCGAAATCAAATTTATTCAACCTTAATAAATTTAACTTATATTTTTATTTTTAATGTAAAATATAGATACTTTTTATGAGGTAAGCTATTTATAATAATTTTTTTCTAAACACATAATCGGAGTCCAAGACATTCCTTAAAAGAGCATGAAATGTGTAATTCCTATATTAACTAATTACTAAATAAATGTTTTAAAAACTATAACTACTAGATGGGTGGATTTTTAAATTAATGAAGCATGATTAATACTTTTGAGCTAAGTTTTAAAGTTATAAAATATAAAATATGTCTATTTTATTCTTTATTATTTAAAATCACTATTTCTTAAAAACTTTTTTTTTTGTTTTGACTTCTATTTGCATTCTGTCTAAGTTTTGAAGAAGACTTTTCTTTTTTATTTATCATTCGGACTTTACCAAGTACAAGGTAACAGAGTTTGGATGATTTCTATCAAATCAAAATCTTAATGTTCTTCCCCATCTAGTCTAAATGTTTCCTTCTATTTGATTGACTAGTCCATTTTAATCTAGATGTAACTTTATTCTTTTTGGCAGAAACAATCCTTATTTACAATTGTAATATGTAATATTTAACCTTATATTATATTATAGTCCAATTCTGCATCATACTATATCTAAAATAGTAAAAACCAAAAATTAGATTTTTGGTAATTTAGTAATTTAATATCCTATTATTCTCGAAAATAACAAAAAAAAAAAAAAAAACAAAAAAATAA